>OLLO01000296.1_pt1 | contig 14976 bp, 8 predicted proteins | sample 1604551 | NCBI WGS metagenome assembly OLLO01 (sample SAMEA104055720, study PRJEB20765) | soil metagenome | biome: Arctic tundra; feature: Polygonal ground; material: soil | place: USA | collected 2011-09 | depth 0-0.5 m
TTCTTTTTAAAATACACCGGACGGAAATTGTATTCATTAAAAATACTAAGCGATTTATCATTGAGATGTGATAAAAAATCAGTCGGATATTTTAATAATAGTTTTGTAAACATGTAAGTTGTTTCAAAACCTTTGTATGCCATATCTGATGGCTTTGATTTATAACGGCTGAAATATTCATTGGTTAGTATCGTATTGAACCAACTGCTTTTTGAATTGTAGTAAGGTGTAGTGAAATGAACGGGGAAATCTTTGTAAGCATTTTTAGCTGAAAATATTTTAAAGCCATCCCAATTAGGCATACCTATCAAAATAATAGGATAATTTTTACGAACGGCATAACATGCATCCGTTACTGTTTTTGCAAAAGCTTCGTCCAAACTGCCTGCAATAATTACTGTACTCTTTGTACTGTCTAACCTGCTTTTTAAAAAATATGGTGATATGGTACTGTCAATATGTATTGTTTGAATATTTAATAATGGCTTGCCTTCCTGCTCATTCAACATTTTGAAATAAGATACTATTTTATCTTCCTGTGCTCCTGATTTTTTTAAGAGAAAAATTTTATCTGTACCATGATTTTGCAAAATGTAACTGTAGATGCCTTCGCAATGTGCCTTTAATGTAGCGTTCATTATGATCAGGTTAGGATTGCCTGTTACACCACCATCGTTAGGATAAGTTGCGGAGATAAAAGGAATATTTTTCCTGGTAGAAAAATCGGATAACTGTTTAAAATCTACATCTCTTACTGAACCTATTATCAGGTCAAGACTATCTAATAAACTGTTTTGTATTAGCCATGGGAGCGGCTGTGAAAAAGATTTGGTATCGTAAATAAATGCTTCCACACGCTCATTATATAATGATAAAGTATCAAAGGCAATTTCTGCACCCTGCACAAAATCAATAGCAGGCATAATAAATTTTGGTATAGTTTTATCCGAACGAAGCTGTGAATTTGTAAATACTGAATCAAGATACAGCGGAGCAAAAACGCCTACTTTATATACTTTTTGCTGGTTGAAATTATTTTGCGCAAATAAATTCTGATTGATGAAGACAATTACAATCATCAATATATAATAACTCCTTTTTTTCATAAAGTTTAATTCAACAAATTTAATATTTACTTTCCGTTTCCCCCCTTTGGACAATGTCATTAAGTTAAGCAACCGTCTTACTTGAACATTGATTATTGATTATTGAGTGTTGAATATTAGAACTTAAAAAACACTCAATAATCAATACTCAACACTCAATTTTCAAGTATATCCTTACCTTATTTACATTTCCCTTCGGGGTCAGGGCTTTTATTCCCATTCAATAGTTGCAGGGGGCTTGCTGCTGATATCATACACCACACGATTTATTCCGCGGACATTATTAATTATTTCACTGGATATTTCTGCAAGGAATTCATACGGCAAATGTGCCCAATCTGCCGTCATTCCATCTACTGAAGTTACTGCTCTTAATACAACGGTAAATTCATACGTTCTTTCATCACCCATCACACCTACACTTTTCACCGGCAATAAGATTGTGCCGGCCTGCCAAACAGTTGCATATAAATTATGTTTTCGTAAACCATTTGTATATATGGCATCAGCCAGTTGCAATAATTGTACCTTTTCCTGTGTTACTTCCCCCAAAATTCTTATAGCTAATCCGGGACCAGGGAATGGATGCCGTGATAAAATTTCATCAGGAATGCCTAATTCTTTTCCAACTTTTCTTACTTCATCTTTAAAGAGCGAACGCAAAGGTTCCACCAGTTGTAAATTCATTGCTGCAGGAAGCCCGCCAACATTATGATGTGATTTAATGGTTGCTGATGGACCATGAACTGATACAGATTCTATTACATCGGGATAGATTGTGCCCTGTGCCAAAAAATCAATGCCTGTAATTTTATGAGCCTCTTCATCAAATATCTCTATGAAACTTTTACCTATCGCTTTTCTTTTTTCTTCTGGCAAAACTTTACCGGCAAGCTTTGCATAAAAATGATCTTTAGCATCTACGCCTTTAATATTTAATCCTAAACTTTTGCAGGTAGATAATACCTGTTCAAACTCATCTTTTCTTAAGAGTCCATTATCAACAAAAATTCCAAAAAGATTTTTACCAATTGCTTTATGAATTAAAGTAGCCGCAACAGTAGAATCAACGCCACCGCTTAATGCCATAATAACCTTCTTATCGCCGATCTGTTTTTTTAAAGCATCAATTGTATCTGTGATAAAATGTGCAGGCGTCCAATCCTGTTTGCAGCCGCATATATCAACTAAAAAATTCTTTATTATTTTTTTGCCTTCGGCAGAATGATAAACCTCGGGATGAAACTGCAAGCCATAAATTGTTTTATGATTTGAGTTTGTAGTTTTAAAAGCAGCTACAGGAATACTTTCTGTGGTGCCTAATATTTCAAATCCATCAGGAAGTTTCTTTATTGTGTCTGAATGACTCATCCAAACATTTGAAGTTTCAGAAACATCTTTTAATAATTTATTTTTTTGTAAAATTTTTAAAACAGCACGTCCATATTCTCTTTTATCACTTTTTTCTACAATACCTCCAAAAGCTTTTGCTGTAAGTTGTGCGCCATAGCAAATGCCTAATACCGGTAATTTTTCTGACAGTTTTTTTATATCTGCCATTGGAGCGCCATCATCATTTACAGAAAATGGTGATCCGGAAAGAATAATTCCCTTCACATTATAAGCCTCCCCTTCGGGGAGGTTTGGTGGGGCTGTAATAATTTCGCAATACACATTGGCTTCTCTTACTGCACGGGCAATCAGCTGGGTATATTGCGAACCAAAATCAAGAATTAAAATTTTTTCACTCATGCGTTGCGAAGATAAAGAGTTTTAATTCATAGCTTTATTGATAAATTTATTTTATGACCAGATTATTAACTGCATTTTTTTCAGCCATTATTTTCTGCTCATGCCAGTCAATAACAGGCAGCGGAAATATCACAACGCAAACAAGAAACTTAAATCATTTTGAAGGTGTGAAAACTTCCGGCTCGATAGACATTGAAGTAATGAATGACGAAAGCCAATTGGTAAAAGTTGAAGCTGATGATAATATTTTATCTTATATAATTACTAAGGTTGAAGATGGATTGCTTGATGTGCATTTTAAATCTCATTATTCGTACAACAATGTTCATGTAAAAGTTTATGTAAGTGCACCTTCTTTAAAAAAGATTCTTGTGTCGGGTTCGGGAAGCATTACTTCAAAAGATACTTTAAAAGATGCTGATCAGATTGAATTGAAAGTTTCTGGTTCCGGGGATATAAATGCATTTGTAGATGCTCCATCAATTATCGCTGATATTGGCGGATCAGGAACGATAACTTTACGGGGAAGAACTAAAGATTTTAATTGCAGTATTGGAGGTAGCGGTGATATTAAGTGCAGTAAATTATTAAGTGAAAGCACCACAGCAAGTATTACCGGAAGCGGTACTGCGCATGTGTTTGCAAGCGTTCACTTAGTTGCAAAGGTTACCGGTAGCGGTGATATTTATTACAGTGGTCATCCAACATCTCCGGAAATTCGCAAGACAGGCAGTGGATCGGTTCAGGCAGAGTAAATAAAATTCAGCAATAACCATAATTACAAATTTTTTAATTATTTCATATTTGTTATTTGGAGATAATACCTTTAAAAAATTAATATCAATATATGTCAGCAGTAGTAGGCATTTTAAATAAACAAGCAGTAGCCATAGCAGCAGATAGTGCTGTAACAATTAGTGGTGCAAATGGTCGAAAGATTCTTAATAAGGCAAATAAGGTTTTTACTTTATCTAAATATCATCCTGTAGGAGTAATGATATATAGTTCAGCCTCATTTATGGCAACACCTTGGGAAACCATTATTAAGATTTATAGAAAACAATTGGGGGAAGACTCTTTTGCAACTGTAAAAGAATATCAGGAAAACTTTATAAATTTTTTGCGAGCAAAACAATTTTTTACAACTCCCGAATTGCAAATTGGATTTCTTGAAAATTTAACAGGAATGATTATTAACTCTATCATTGATGATTTAGTTAGTATAAATCGAAAATTAATTGATAATCCCACAGACGAAAACAAAACTGAATTTATTAATCTTTTAGAGAAAAAGATTGATGAACTCATTGGCAAGTGGGAGAATCAAGAATGTTGCGATGAATTTACGGAGTATTCATTTGAAGATTTCTTAGCATATTCAGCAGGGGTTTTTAATAGGTTGATTAATACAAGATTTACACCGAACGGATTCAATCTATCAGATGAATTAATCATAAAGATTAAGAGAATGGTGTATAATATTTTAAGGGCGAAGGAAGAGTTAACAAGTTATACAGGTCTTATATTTACGGGTTTTGGAGAAGATGAAATTTATCCTCGATTAATTCCTGTAAATATTTCAATGGTTATAAATGATCGCCTACGATATTATGTAAATGAAAGTCGAACTGCTATTATTTCAAATGAAATTCAGGGTGCAATTAGACCATTTGCTCAACAAGATGTAATTGATACTATTCTTACTGGAGTTGATCCACTCCTGGGAAACACATATCTTAATAACTTTGGAGCATTATTTGACAAATACAATCAAGAAATACTTGCAATAATTGGTAACACTAATCCAGAAGTCACTGCTCAAATACAATCCTTAAACACTCAAGTCATAGTAAACGAATATGCTAAAATGAATCAGCAAATTAAGACAGAGAACTACATAAATCCTCTTATGAATGCTGTTAGTAGTCTGGCGAAAGAGGATTTAGCTGAAATGGCAGAAAGCTTGATTTACTTGACATATCTTAAAAGAAGAATTACCTTTGCGGAAGAAAGCGTAGGTGGAGCTGTAGATGTGGCTATTATTTCAAAAGGAGATGGATTTCTTTGGATTAAAAGAAAACACTATTTTAGACCCGAATTAAATCAACATTTTTTTGATAACTACTTCAATAAATAAAGCAATGAGTATGTCATTCAATCCAGAATTTAATCAAAATGCTTTTTCTGAAAAAGATGTTCTCTCCGCTTTTCGTCAAGAGTCAAAAAAACATACTGAGATACGTCAAGGTATGTCACCAAGAGAAATATCAGATGTAGTTTCTGAACATCTTATGACTGTAGTAAAACAACAATTTGAAACAGCCAAAAAAGAGTATCAGGCAAAGAAGAATAAGTAAAATTATTCTTGGTTCGTGTCCTCATGGGAGCAAGCCTTACGCTACTATCAGGAAGCCATTAAGCAGAAGAATATACCATCATTAATCGGTAATATTTTTACTTTCAGAATCAAAATATGTAATTTCCTTATCTTCTCTTAAATCTCTTTGAAGGTCAAAAAATTTCTTTCGGGACACTAGCATCCAATCATCTCTTTCTTCTTCTGCTTGATTTTCTAAAAGTTTTTGTGTGTAATACTGTGAAACTATAAGCAATACAAAATTTGCAATTCGTTCGTTAAAAATATATTGCAACTCTTTTTTCTCCCGTGATTTTGAAATAATTGGATTATTAATGTTTATTAATATAATACCTTCTGAAAATAAAAACCTATCAACAACTGGATCTTCGTGAATGCTATATTCACTTGGAGAAACAGGTGAATTTTCATCATCAGTCATCATAACAATTAAGCCCTTTTTCTTTTGTACTCTTTCGGCATTAGCAATATTTTTATTTTTTAAATCAGCAGTATCCTTACCTTCATCATTTTCATTAAACTTCCCTTTGCCGCCATTACCTTTATCGTTACCATCAGTACCTTTTTCCCATGTTCCCTTTACACTATTTCCTTTTTTAAAATCAAAGTTTTCGCTTTCACCATTAATTGGAAATTGGTCTGCTGAATCAGGATTACTTTTGAATTTATTACTTAATTCTAATTTGAAATTCAAATCACATTTATTCAGAAACTTATTTAGTTCCGTTATTTTTTCATTAGATACTTGTATGCTTCGTTCTCTTTCCTTTTCTCGCTGGTTCTCTTGAATCTCGTTAATAACTTTTACTAAGGATTCTTTTAAAAAAGATTCGATTTCTATTGTTAAATCATCTCCTTCTTCTAATCCCTTTCTATTTTCTTTAACTGCAGTAGAATTTTGTAATTTTCTAATAATTATATTTCCATTTATATATTGCGAAAAAGGTCTACTATCAATTTTTCTAACTTCTAAATCGGCAACAGTTGATATCCCATCAGAAATGTCAATGAAAGAATGGTCACCAATAGGCTTTTCAAAATATCTTATACTAAACAAATTTTCATTGTCATCTGTATTCTTTAGAGTCGGAGGTAAAACATATTCCCAAGTTCTACTCGGGTTTTTCGGCTCTTCGTATTCTAATATTAAATCTGATTTGTTTCCTCTTTGATTTAAACTAACTGAAACCTTTTGGGATTTAATAACGTGTCTTATTCTTGCAAGTGAATTTAAGCTTACTACAAAATTTACCAATTCAATTCGATTTAATTTGCATTTTAATAGTTCTACGATTGTGCCATTAGGATTTTTGGTTTGCCTATTTCTATAACCACCTTTATTATATCCTTTTACAATTTCTTTTCTTACTGACTCCCATTTAAACCATGCTCTGTTTTCTAAGCCATTTTTAGTAGATGTTATCCAGCAATTTTCAAAGTTCATTATCGCATATGCTTTACCACCGGTTCCAAATCTACCAGTAACTTCATGTCCTTCATTATAACCCGATTTGCTTTCAAAATATTGAAAAAATTTATTCTCCAAGTCATCTAAACTCATTCCTTCCGCAAAATCAGTAATTTTTAGAGAATCAATTTTTCTTCCGAGCCTCGAATTTATTTCAACAAATATTTCTTGGTTTTTAAATTTTCTTTTTCTTCTATAAGAGTCATCCGAGTTTGAAATATATTCTGCAATGCCTCTGATGTGCTGACTGCCACCTTCCCATCTCTTTAACTGATTTTCAAGCAATTTTCCATAATTAACTGTAACGACGGACCATCTGAAAACAAATCCGATGAAATTTTATTTTTCATGTACAAGTGATTTAAGAGTTTTTTCAAATTTTTGATTAATGAAATTTGCTACTTCCTCAAGTAAAGTATCTTTTGCAGCAAATGTGTTTATTATAAGATTTACGTTCTTCATTTTTCCTTGAATAACCGAACTTTTATTATGCCAGTTTATGCCATAGAAATAAAGAAAATCTGTTTCGACTATTTGTTCTTGTAATCCGTTTTTAAATTTTAAATATGCAGGAGTTTTTATCAATTTTTTGTAAGGTGCTTCATCCATAGAGCTAACAGTCCTATCCGTTTTATTCTTAGGCTTTAATTTATCTTCAGTTAGTAAGTTTTTAAATTTTTGTTTACCCAGTTCACTCAATTTGTATCCTGCAGTTGTATTACCAACAAGCAAACCTTTCTTTCCACTCATTTCGGGAATTCTTTTCATTACCACGGCAGAATCAGGATATTGAGGATAACCTCTTAGCGAATGTTTTTCAGGATTAATAAACCAACATTGTAAAACGATATCTTCCATATTTAATTTAACCTTTCCTTCTTCGGATTTACCAATAATCCAAAGAATTAGATTTTCAGTTGAAAACTTCTTTATAGATTCTATTTCATTTGCATTAGCAAATTTGATTTCAATAGTCATTCTAAAATTTAAATTTTGTTTCGTTTGTTATTTTGTTATTCATAAAAGTGGCTTCAAGTTGTTTTACTTTTTCTTTAATAACTGATAGCATCTTTTTCACATCTTTTTCCTCAAATGAGTAGCTATTCTTATTAGAACATTTACTTAAACTATCAATATCTTCTAATATTTTTTGCACTCTTCTAGATGCAATTTTTTCGAATCTCTGTCTTTTAATTGTCGTATTTTTTACTGTCATATTTCTATGTATATATTAACAAATATATTGTTTTATATTTAATAAAAAAATATTTAAATAGTTTTATTTTTATTTAATATGTCCTTGTATAGCGCAAGGTTCCCTATGATAGCGCAAGAATGAGGCGTTAGCCTTGTGTGAAGGGTTCTTGTGCTTTGCTGAGATATTTATTATAGTGGTAATCCTTCTTCTCCTGAAATTCGCAAGACCGGCAGCGGATCGGTTCAGGCAGAAAAATAAAACATTTACAGATTTTACAAATAAAAAAGAGCGGCATAAAGCCGCTCTTAGTATAAAGATTTGTTTTTTTATTTTCCGACTGCCAACTTAATTGACTGAACAAATTGTTGCTTGTTAGAAAGTGCTACAAGTTTGCAATAGTAAAAACCATTGATAAGTTTTGAAGCATTAAAAGTTACAGTGTACGATCCCGCTTTTTTATCACCATTAAATAGAGTAGTTACAGCCTGACCTAATGCATTGTATATTTTTAAAGATACTTTGCTATCCACGGGTACATAATAACTGATGACGGTTGATGTATTAAAAGGATTTGGATAATTTGAAAGAGTGTAACTGCCGGATTCTACAGGTGAACCAGAAATGCTCTTTGCAGAAACAGTTTGTGAATTTAATATTCTTGCTGAAGTAATTATTGATGTGCATGAACCCAATCTATCACCATGATTAAGATGAGCCTGTATTGCACTGGCTGAAACTGATAGTGTGTTTCCATTATGACAAACTGTTACTTTGTCATAATGGTTTCCGCTGCGGATATCCAAAACGTAAATGGTAGCCGTTGCAGTTGCTGTACAACCCTTACTGTCAGTAACTGTTACAGTTAATGTTGAGGAATAATTTCCTGAACCTGTGGCAAAAATCTGTACTGATTGTTGATTTGCTGTGCCGGAAACAATTGATAAACCTGTTCCTGCAGACCAGCTATATGAATAGGCCGGTGTTCCTGCGGCAGGATTTGCTGACACAGTTAAGATTGAAGCAGGAGCGTAGCCAATATAAACTGTATTTGCATTAACTCCGCTAGGCAAAACTATTACAGAGGGAATGGCAACACTTGGTTTTGGATTGATAGTTAAATGAAGCGTTGCAGTGTTGATACAACCCTGCGCATTTGTTGACAGATAAATATAATTTCCTGAAGATGTATAAACTGTTCCATTCCATGTATAAGAACCACATGCGGTAATTGTTTCACTCGAAGTGCTGCTGTGATTAATTGTTAGATGCAGCGTTGCAGTATTAGTACAGCCTTCTTCATTTACTGATTCAAAAGTGTAATCTCCTGAAGAAGTATGTGGTGTGGCATGCCATGTATAAGAATCGCAGGCAACCACTGTTTCACTTGAAGTACTGCTGTGGTTTATTGTTAGGTGCAGGGTTGCGGTGTTAGTACAGCCTTCTGCATTCACTGATTCAAAAGTGTAATCTCCTGATGAAGTACGTGGGATATCATGCCATGTATAAGAATCACAGGCTGTGATTGTTTCACTGGAAGTACTGCTGTGATGGATGGTTAGATTTAATGTTGCTGTTGAATCGCATCCAACTGAATTTAGTGTATGATATAAATACTGTCCTGTTATTGTGTATTCATTTCCATTCCAGGTATATCTATCGCAGGCTGTAACATCTGTAGTTGATGTTGAACTGTGATTAATGGTTAAATGTAAAGTTACTGTTGAATCGCATCCTCCTCTTTCTTTCAACACATGGGTGGCTGTACCGGAAGAGAAATAAGTATCTCCATACCATGTAAAGCTGTTGCAGGCAACTGCTGTTGTATCACCGGTTGTTGGAGTTGTAATGGTAAGATGTAAAATAGCTGTTGAATCGCAACCCAAAATACTTGTAAATCCTGTTTTGGAATACGTTCCTGACTCAGTATACGTTTGGCCATTCCAATCATAACTGTTACAGGAATATACAGTACTGTTGCTTTCTATGCTGCATGTTCTTGTATACCATATTGGTGAAGTAATGATTCGTGATGACCCATTTGTGATATCAATATAGTAATAACCGGTTGCTCCGATAGCAAGGTTATCATCTACAAAATATAATGTGTTGCCAATAACAGAATCAATTTTTGCAGCTATTGCTCCACTCCCCGGTCTTCCATACATAACTCTTATGATTGCAGACGAAGTACTGGTTGTTGCATCGCTAAGTGTAACTGATATAGAAGGTGCATTTCTATCAGAAAAAACTGAACCCATCATCCTGGTATTAATAGTAAAATCCACTTTGCTGTCACAATCCTGAGTTGCATAAAAATGCATATCGTGCATTGCCTTTATAAGATCGGTTTTAGTTAGGGCAGGTGCTATTACAGCTGTTCTTGAATAAGTAGTGTGTCCAAATGTTGTATTGTGATTATCATGATCAATCGTTGGACCTAAATGATACCCTTTAGATAACAGTGTTTGATAATACCACAGATAAAACATTGGTGAGCCAGGATTAGAATAAGTTTTGTTGGTTGTTGTAGCAGGCCCGCTTTCAACTGCGGATCCAACAATTGCACTATCTGCAACAACATCATAAGCAACACCTGCAAGATTATTAAAATCAGTTTGATTTGGATGAGCCAATGTTGCGAAAGTATTTTGATCTTTAAAATCGTTTACTGTTTTAAATAAACCTACAGGCCCTGTATATACGCTTTTAGGAACATATACATCATAATTATTAGTTGGTCCCCAACCCCCATTTCCGGATTCCCATCCAAAAAGTTTATCCATTCCATCACCATAAACAACAATATGTCCGCCACCGGAAATTACGCCCCACTCCATTCCGTATAATGCTAAAAAGTTAGAATGAGTTGAAGTGAAAGTATTTGCTTCAATAGAACCCTGATGGTAATTTGTAATAGTATTTCCCGGATTATTAGCAGAAGAAAAATGATTATGTTCAGAAATACCAAGGAAGTCCATACACTGAGCTGTCATAGCATAATTATAATCATCTGTAGGTGTAAAGCCTGGATGATCCTGGTTACCGTCCGAATAATCTGAATGGGAATGCAGGGTTCCAAAATAATAATTATTCTGAGCAAAATTTGTTGTAGTTGCAGACCCGGTTAAAGGAGAAATGGTTAAATATTTTGTACCTCCTGAACAATTTTTATTGGCAGCAAAAACAAAAAAGTAATAAAGAGTTCCTGTGTTTAAATTATTTGTAATAAAACTTGTAGCAGAACTGTTTGCTATAACAATTCCACCTCCTAAAGAAGTACCCACATTATAATCTACATTATCTACAGGTAATGAAGATAATGTTGAAGAAGTGCTTCTGATAATTAAATAATCGTCAGCGCTGTTTGTTCCGTTAAATGTTCCGGAAATTGAAGTATTAGCAGCATTGAATGTAAACAGTGTTGGCTGTGAAGATGGATTAACACAAGGTGGCAATGGTTGCGTTGTTTGTGAGCCGCTAAGCGGTTCAGTAGTACTATAGGTTGGTCCGTTAATGCAGTTTTGCGAATTTAAACTATAAACAAAAAAGTAATATTGGGTGCCTGCAGCTAATCCATTTGCAGTAAAAGATGTGCCGGTATTTCTTTGTACAACTGTTGCATTACCAAGTGCATCACCGGTATTATATATCACACCATTTACAGGAGCATTAGTTAAAGATGATGCCGTACTTACTAAAACAAGATATTCATCTGCAGTTGTTGCAGTAAATGAACCCTGGATAGAATTAACATTAACATTACCAAAAACTAAATTGCCTGCCTGTGCAGAAGGAGCTATACATGAGGGTAGTGGAGAATTTGTTGCTGTACTGCTAACAAGAGGGTTGTCAGTAAAATATTTTGGGCCGCCTGTACAAACACCATTTACAGCAAACGTAAAAAAGTAATAAATAGTAGCCGGAGATAAACTTGTTGCAGTAAAATTAAGTGAGCTTCCTTTTGCAATTACAGTTCCATCTCCTAATGCATCTCCTATATTATAAGTAACTCCATCAATTGGATTAGAAGTAAGACTACTATTAGTGCTTACTACTGTGAGATATTGATCAGATGCCGGACTTGCCGCAGAGAAACTTCCCTGAATAGAAACATCTGTTATTGTTCCGAAAACCATTGATGTTGGCTGTGCAGTTGGTATAGTACATGGTGTTGATGGTACTGCTGTTACTGTTAAGTTATCAATACTGATCTTTGGCCTGGAGCCTGTTGTTCCGCCTGTTCCGTTGGAATAATAAAATCTTAGTCTTGCAGTGGAACTGTTATTAAATGATGCAGGCAGTTGTATATTTAAAACAGATCCGTTTGTGGGATTATTGTTAGTAAAATTTAGAACATCAGCAGCGGGTATTTCTGTAAATGTTGTTCCATTGGTACTGCCATATACTCTTAACGAGCCTTTCCTGTCTCCCGTTGAATTGTTAATTGATGCCCAGTCAAAGCTTAATGTTCCTGCATTCACTCCTGTAAAATCCAAATAAAAATCTATCGCAGCAGAGCTTGAATTTTCAGGAGATGCTCCTGTGCTTAATAAAACAATTGATTGAGTAGAAGGTGACTGGTCTGTACCCTTTTGAACACCGCCTGAAGATCCTGATGCAAATGAATTTGTTGATGCAGTTAATTTTATTCCATCAGGAATTGTTCCAGTAGCATTGGTTGATAAACCATCAAAATGATTTGCTCCGTCTCCTGAAATAAAGAAATTACTCCAGTTAGCTATATCATGGAAATCTTCTGTGTAACTTAAGCCAGGCACGAAAGCCATTACAACCGGTAGGGGAGCATTAATAAAAGATCGCTGAGTACCATAAGTTGTAACGCTGCTGTTTGCAGCAAATGCTTTATAAAAATATTGCTGGTTTGGAGTAAGTCCTGTAACAGTTGCACTGAAAATTCCTCCGCTTAAATTTGATGAAAGTACCTGTGTTCCGGTTCCATTTGCAAATCCTGAATTAAGACTGTATTCAAAGCCATACGAAGTAACGGCTGTGCAGCCTGCAACAGTTATTGTATCAGTTAATATTGCAGTTGTTGCAGTTACTGCCGAACTGTTTCCATTTGTAACAGATGGCCCGGTATTTACACCTGTGCCGCTTGCAGGAACATCACGACTTGCTCCACCTCCGCTTACGTTTATATTTCCATTGTATGATTGTACTGCTGTTGGATTGAATTTTACATAAATTATTTTTCCTGAAAAATTATCGCTGGTATATGTAAAATTTAAAGTATTGGTATAAGTTCCAAATTCGGTTTCTGAATAGCTAAATCCCGGAAGTACATTTACAGTAATGGCAGAGCTATTGGAACCATCAAGATTAACTCCATTAACTGTAAATGAATTAGGGCCTGCGGTATTATTAATACATACGTTTCCAAAATCTGTTAATGAAGATGCAGTTATATCAGGCACACCAGGTGTAGCCCTGTTTACAATAACTGTATACGTTTTTGTTGTTGTTCCGTCCTGTGCTGTTACAATTGTGGTAATTGTATTATCACCCACACTTAGTGAAACAGGAGATGACGGGCTACCTCCATTTACAGTTATTGTAGCATGCCCTTCATTTACAACAGGAGTAACTATGATAGAACTTACATTACTTGCAACAGAAGCTCCATAACTTGTTGTGGTAGTTGTAAATCCCGGGGTTAGTGTGCCTGAACTTAAAGTAAGGCCGGAGAGGGTAGCATCATTTGATATAGCAGAAGATACAGTGCCATTGATCACTAAAGAATTGGCGTTTAATTGATTTCCAATATAGAATACACCTGCTGTACTTGTAGAGGAGTAGGGAACTAATCTAAAAGTTATTGATGTGCCAGGTGATACATTTTGTAAATCAGAAATGGAAGATAAATCAATTGAAGAGAGTGTAAAATTTGATGTACTTGAGGGCCTTGTAACAGAACGGGTTGCTATATCTGTAAAAGATCCTGAGCCTACCTGATATTGAATAAGGATATTAATCGGACCCGTTGCACTTATCCGGATAATAAAAGGATTTATTGAGGATAAAGACATTTTATAACCCGTATTTGGTGTAATACTAAAAGTTATAAATTTATTATTAGTTATAGCATTAGCGAATGATACAGCACTCCATCCGTTTCCTCCCCAAACATTCCCTGCTGCAGTCGGCGTTGTAGTTACTCCACTTGCTCTTGTTAAACCAACAACAGTAACATTAGCATCTTTTGTAATTGGAGCAAGACCCTGAGTGCCATATGCAGTTTGCCCAAAAGTGTTCCAGGCTGCAGTTTGCCCTAATCCAATATTCGGAGATAAGCTACCAAACAAAATAACCGGAAGTAATAAAATGCGAAGCGTAAATAATTTCCTCATACAATAGTTTTGATTGTAAAATGTTTATGAATAAAAGTTATGAAAAATGTTGTTTGATCAAAAATAAAATATAGATCACCTTGTTGAATTAATAATACTTTTTTCATTAATGGTCTAGGTTAAAAAGAGGCATAATTTTGGGGAGGTAGTTAATAGGATTGGAAGCGCAAGATAATTATTAAAATTACTTAACCATCTTTTTTAAGATTAAGCTTGCGTAAAGTTTTCCACAAACATTTCTTGCCAACCTGTCAGCAAATATAATGTGGCACTTTATTTGAAATTTGCACGGCAAAATTATCTATATGCAAAAAGGATCTATTCGTGTTCAGACCGAGAACATTTTCCCAATAATCAAAAAATTTCTATACAGCGATCATGAAATATTTATTCGTGAATTGGTAAGTAATGCAGTAGATGCTACGCAAAAATTAAAAACACTTTCTTCCATCGGAGAAGTAAAAGGAGAGATCGCTGATACCAATATTGAAATAAAGATCGATAAGGAAAAAAAGACGCTGACCATTTCTGACAAAGGTGTTGGTATGACGGCGGAGGAAGTTGATAAATATATAAACCAGGTAGCATTTAGCAGCGCTGAAGAATTTTTAGAAAAATACAAAGGAAAGAACGAAGCCAATATTATCGGGCATTTTGGACTTGGTTTTTATTCTTCTTTTATGGTGAGTGATAAGGTTGAAATTTAT
>OLLO01000529.1_pt1 | contig 14429 bp, 15 predicted proteins | sample 1604551 | NCBI WGS metagenome assembly OLLO01 (sample SAMEA104055720, study PRJEB20765) | soil metagenome | biome: Arctic tundra; feature: Polygonal ground; material: soil | place: USA | collected 2011-09 | depth 0-0.5 m
GCAGGAAATTTCTTTACATAACTTCCCGGGATCACAACACTTCTTGCAGGAATTCTTCCTTTATATTCCACAGGTTCATTACCGCTTACATCAATAATTTTTGTTGATTGCGTTAGTACAACATTGGCACCAAGCACTGCTTCTTTTTCAATTTTTACTCCTTCCACAACAATACAACGGCTGCCGATAAAACATCCGTCTTCAATAATTACCGGGCTTGCCTGCAAAGGTTCGAGAACTCCCCCAATACCTACACCACCACTGAGATGTACGTGTTTGCCAATTTGTGCACAACTGCCAACTGTTGCCCATGTGTCCACCATCGTGCCTTCATCTACATAAGCACCAATGTTTACATAACTGGGCATCAGCACTACATTTTTTGCAAGGTATGCTCCGTATCTTGCCACCGCATGTGGAACAGCTCTTACACCCAACAATGCATAATCCTTTTTCAGTTTCATCTTATCGTAAAACTCAAATGGCGGCAATGAATATGTTTCCATTTGCTGAATACCGAAATACATAAGTATAGCCTGCTTCACCCACTCATTAACCTGCCAGCCATCACCAACTGGCATAGCCGTACGTAGCCTTCCTGTATCCACTTCTTCAATAACATTTTTTACAGCGTCAGAGTATTCCAATTGTTTCAGCAATTCTCTATTTGCCCAGGCAGCCCGTATCATTTTTTCTAATTCCATGTTTCACATTTTTTGCAAACTTAATGTTAACCTAACAAATGGAAAATGATTTAGATAACTTTGAAATCCAGATGCAAAGATTTCTTATTATTCAAACTGCTTTTATTGGTGATGTAGTGTTGGCAACAGGCATGGTTGAAAAACTTCATCATGCGTATCCCGAAGCACAAATAGATTTTTTATTGAGAAAAGGCAATGAAGGATTATTAGCGAATAACCCTTTTGTAAACGAAGTATTGATATGGAACAAAAAGGAAGATAAATTCAGCAACCTTTTAAAAATGCTTTTCCAAATAAGAAGCAATAAATATGATAAAGCTATAAACCTGCAACGCTTTGCCAGCACAGGTTTTTTAACTGCTTTTTCAAATGCAAAAGAAAAAATTGGTTTTGATAAGAACCCGTTTAGCTTTTTATTTTCAAAAAAGATAAAACATACAATGATTGATGGCAAGCATGAAGTGGAAAGAAACCATGAGTTGATAAAAGATTTTACTGATAATGCTTTTGCCAAACCAAAACTATATCCATCTGAAAACGATTTTAGATCGATACAAGCTTATACAACCCAACCATACATTTGCATTGCTCCGTCGAGTGTATGGTTTACTAAACAATATCCTGTTGAAAAGTGGATCGGGCTGATAAATGCAATTCCTGCCTCATATAAAATATTTTTATTAGGTGGAAAAGAAGATAAAGACCTATGTGAAACGATCAGATCATCATCAACCAATGAAAACACAGAAGTGCTTGCTGGTAATTTAAGTTTTTTACAATCTGCTGCATTAATGCAAAATGCAGTTATGAATTATGTGAACGATTCTTCACCTTTGCACTTTGCTTCTGCAATGAATGCTTCCGTTACAGCCATCTTTTGCTCAACCATACCTGGATTTGGGTTTGGCCCGTTATCAGATAACTCTTTTATTGTAGAAACCAAAGAACCGTTGAGTTGCAAGCCATGTACCTTACATGGCAGAAAAGCCTGTCCGCTGGGTCATTTTAAATGTGCACTAACAATTGAGGCAGAACAATTACTCAATTCCATTTCCAACTTACATGAATAATTTTGAAAATGATATTAATGAATGTTGCAGGGTTTTAGAGGCAGGCGGACTAATTCTCTACCCTACCGATACCATTTGGGGAATTGGATGCGATGCAACCAATAAAAAGGCTATAGAAAAAATTTATAAACTTAAAAACAGGCAGGATAAAAAGTCAATGATAATATTAGTTGCTGATGAAAAAGATATTTTCAATTATGTAGAAAAGCCGGATAAAAAAATATTTGAATATCTGTCTTCAGCAAAAAAACCAACGACTGTTATTTATGAGCATGCAAAAAATATTGCACAAAATTTAATCAGCAGCGATGGAACCATAGCGATAAGAATTGTAAAAGATGATTTTTGCAAAGCCCTTATCACTCAGTTTAAAAAGCCAATTGTATCAACCTCGGCAAACATAAGCGCAGAGGCTTTCCCCAAAAATTTTATTGAGATCGATCCTGTAATAAAAAACGGTGTTGATTATATTGTTCAACACCGTCAGAATGATCTTATGTCTTCTCAACCTTCTTCAATAATCAAATTAAATACTGAAGGAAAGATTGAATTACTTCGTTCTTAATTATAAAGCAATACCTACACCTAACTGAATGCTTTGGCTCTTCCACTTATCACTGTTACCAATATTGCTTATATCATTTAATCCAACAACATATCGTCCATAAACCCGGAATTTAAGCAGCTTTAATTGCACGCCACCAAGCATTGAAAAATCTCCATTCTTAAATGCATCTCCGCCATTCTGCAGCAGGTTTTTATTTTTATCCATTAAAATTCCAAATTGCGGACCCACCTGTAATGCTAACAGGTTACTTAAATTATAATTCAGGAGGATGGGAATGCTTAAATATTTCAGCTGGATATTATTTTTAAAATGATAAACCGAACTGAAATTAGAAGCTGTATCGGTATTTACCTGGTTAAGTAAAACCTCAGGCTGCAAACTTAATTTGCCACCCATACCCAGTGTTGCAAACACTCCTACATGATAACCAAAAGAAAATTCTTCTTTAAAAGATTTTCCGGTTAATTTATTAATGCTTGTACCTCCTTTAATTCCAAAAGTTAAACCCTGGGAAAAAGAAACTGAAAAAATAAATAGCATGAATACTAATGAAATAAGTTTTGTTTTCATAAAAATGTATTTAATACGCTGTAAAATTTCAATATATGTGCCAAAACCAAAATAATAATATAATCTTTTGTTAACCAATTTATATACGATGTCTTTCCTTCTGTGTATATACTCCTTACCTGCAAAAGCTTACCTTTGCGGTTGATTAAAATTTTAAAAAAAATTACATGAATGCATTTGAAGAGTTAGGATTAAAAGAGGAATTGGTACGTGCGATCGCAGACCTGGGATTTGAGACACCAACCCCCATACAACAAAAAGCAATTCCGATTTTATTATCTGGCACAACCGATTTTGTAGGTCTGGCACAAACAGGAACAGGAAAAACCGCTGCCTTCGGCATGCCCTTGTTACAACTGATAGATGTTAGTCAAAAATATCCGCAGGCATTGATAGTCTGCCCAACAAGGGAATTATGTTTACAGATATGCAATGACCTGCAGGATTATAAAAAATACATGAAAGGCGCTATTGCTGAGCCGGTGTATGGCGGCGCTTCAATTGTGATGCAGATACGGGCTTTGAAAAAAGGAGTGCATATTGTTGTTGCAACTCCGGGCAGATTAATTGATATGATCGAAAGAAAAGCGATTGATCTTGAAAAAGTAAAATATGTTGTTTTAGATGAAGCGGACGAAATGCTTAATATGGGTTTTAGAGATGATATAGATTTTGTTTTGAAAAATACTGTAAGACGTGAAAGTACATGGATGTTCAGCGCCACCATGCTGCCGGAAGTGAAAGCCATTTCTAAAAATTTCATGCGCAATCCGCAGGAAGTTACGGTAGGCAAAAAAAATATAGCCAATGTAAATATCGCTCACCAATATTTTATTACACCGGCACATTCCAGGTATGAAACATTAAAACGCCTGGTTGATTTTAATCCCGGCATGTATGGAATTATTTTTACAAGAACAAAAGCAGATGCCCAGGAAATTACAGAGCGACTGGTGAAAGAAGGTTATGATATTGAAGCATTGCATGGCGACCTTACTCAACAACAGCGGGATAAAGTAATGAGTCGCTTTCGTCAAAAAAATATCCAGTTATTGATTGCAACCGATGTTGCAGCAAGAGGGATAGATGTGGAAGGGATAACGCATATTATCAATTATGAGCTGCCTGATGATATGGAAGTGTACACACACCGCAGCGGACGTACAGCCCGTGCAGGTAAAAGCGGAATATGTATTTCCATTTGCCACAGCAGGGAAGCTTATAAAATAAGGCAGCTCGAAAAAATGACCAATGCACAATTTCATCGCTTAGATATACCAACCGGTAATGACGTGTGCCGTAAACAGTTTTTTCATTTCATGGATAAACTAATGGCAGCAGATACTTCACATGGAGAATATGAAACTTACCTGACTGATCTTCAAAAAAAGTTTGCAGATATAAGTAAAGAAGACGTGCTGAAAAGAGTTGCAGCATTAGAGTTCAATCACTTCTTAAAATATTATAAAAATGCTGAGGACCTGAATGCAAGGAATGATTTCAGAGAAAAAAGGTTCGAAGGAAATAACCGTGATGTTGCAAGAAGAGACAGAGGTTCTTTCAGCAGTGATAATGGCTTTACAAGATTATTTATAAACCTTGGCACCAAAGATGGCTTTTACAAAGCAAGTTTTTTACAATACATTTTAGATGAAAGTGATCTTAAAAAAGATATGCTTGGCAAGATTGATCTGCGTGAAATGAATGCCTGGGTTGAGATAGATAAAAGTGTTGCAGGCAAAATGATAAAAGCAATTGATGGGAAAAAATATCACGGACGTTTGGTTCGTATGAACGAAGCTGATAGCGGGTTTAAAAGACCGACTGATGAAGGCGGTGGAAGAAAAAGAATTCCTTTGAGAGAGAAGAGGTATTAAATATTTATACTGATTTTATTCACTCTTTCTCAAAGGGGAGAATAGACCAAAATAACTTGAGTAGTATTTTATTATCTGAAAGAGGAAACTATATAACCTTTCATTAAGAGGATACAGGAACTAAAAACCTTACCCCAACTCTATCACCGTTATCTCCGGCAATATCCCTACTCTTCCGGGATAACCAATAAAACCAAAGCCACGGTTAACATATAATTTTTGTTTTCCTTCTTCATACAAGCCTGCCCATTGCTTATAAATATATTGAACAGGACTCCATTTAAAACCCGGTATCTCAATACCGAACTGCATTCCATGCGTATGCCCGCTAAGAGTAAGATCAACATCAGGATATTGAGGACGTACCTGTGCATCCCAATGGCTGGGATCGTGACTCATTAAAATTTTAAAAGGATATTTTTCTGTTCCTGCATAAGCAAGATCCATTCTTCCATGTTTCGGGAATCTTGCTATGTTGCTCCAGTTCTCAATACCAATTAAAGCGATTTGCTCACCATTTTTTTTCAGCACAACATGCTCATTCATCAGCAAACGCCATCCCAGCTCAGCATGAACTTTCGCAAGGTTGATCAAATTTTGTTGTTTGGTTACGCCATTAAAAGGCCAGTGTGCATAATCACCATAATCATGATTACCAAAAGTTGAATACACACCCAAAGGCGCTTTTAACTGGCTGAACACATCCATGTATTCTTCCATCTCTGTTGCCCTGTCATTCACCAGGTCACCGCTGAATAAGATAAGATCTGCATTCTCATCCATAATTTTTTTTACTCCTCTCATCACTGCAGATTTATTTGTAAAACTACCTGAGTGTATATCACAGATATGAACAATTTTTAATCCTTTAAACGATGCAGGCAAATTGTCGAATGCCAGTTTCACTCTTCTTACTTCGTATCTGTATTTATTTCCAAAGCCATAAATTAAACTTCCAAACAAAGTGCCGCCGGCAGCTAAGCCCAGCCAGCTCAAAAAAACAGAACGGCTCATTCCACCTTCTGTAAGCTGCTCTCCTTCTGTGTTTCTAAAAAATAATTTTCCCGTTATCCATTGAATTAATCTCCTCATATCATCAACCAAAAAGAAAATAACAGAAATTAATTTTCCAAGAAATAAACCCACAACGATTGCAAATAAATATGTTCTTAATTTTTTTGGAAGGAACTCAGGTCCTGTTAAAACAAAAATTAAAAAACCAATAATTGCAAGTATTGAAATAGCCCAATAGATTGAATAAATTATTGTTTTTGTTTTGGGAGAAGCAGAATGGCTAACCACTTTTATTGCCTGGAACACGTATGTGTCGAGCAATATCATTATGGCAAGAAAAATTAAAACAAAGGTGGGACTACGCATGTTATTATTACAAGCTAAAAATTTATGAATTCATCAACCTGCTGATCAATTGCCTGCAATGTACTTTTATTAGTTATTGTTCCATCTTCATCCATCACTTTATCAATTACTGAAATGGGAAGCTTATTGTGATGCACAATCATCTTCATGTGATTTAATGATCCTGTGATCTGATCCATGCCCCGCAAATTACCTGCTCTGCCTGTTGAAACGCCAACTAACAATGCTTTTTTATACCACCACGCTCTTTTTACATCGCTTATATCTATCATCGCTTTTAATACGCCGGGAAAAGTGCCATTATACTCAGGTATTATAAAAATAAATTTTTGAGCAGGAATTAAAAATTCATTTTCAGCTTTAGAAAAATCGGGGTTCTTTTCTAAAACATTCAAATTTTTTAAAGAAAAAATAGAAGCGTTTATTCCTTTTGTTTTTAATATCTTTTGATACTCTTTGGCAACTTTTTCTGTATGGCTGCCTATCCTGTTTGTTGCAGATATGATTGTGTACATGATAAGATTATTACACCAGCTTATTTGTTAGAAGTTGGGGGATTAATATCATCCTAATATTATACCGAATAAGTAAATTTGCCAACCTGTCATAAAATGTGTGATGTACGAAGTACAATATACGATGTAAGAAGTGTTGAAAGTTACTGCAGGTAGAAATTGAATAATTAAATTATTATAAAATTAAATTTTCCCCTTTAGGGGATAAGGGGCATGGCAAAGATAATAGGCATAGCAAATCAAAAGGGCGGCGTTGGCAAAACTACTACTGCAATAAATCTTGCAGCAAGCCTTGGCGTATTGGAGTTTAAAACATTGTTGGTAGATGCGGATCCGCAGGCAAATAGTACTACAGGCCTGGGTTTCGACTTTCATAATATTACCCACGGATTGTATGACTGCATGATAAATTCAACATCTGCCAGAGATGTAATTCTAAAATCGGATATTCCTTATCTCGATGTAATTCCTTCGCACATTGATCTTGTAGGGGCTGAAATTGAAATGATAAACTATCCTAACCGGGAAAGTGTTTTAAAAAATATTTTAGACCCGCTTAGGGATGATTACGATTTTATTATTATCGATTGCTCACCATCATTAGGTTTAATAACAGTGAATGCATTAACTGCCGCAGATAGTGTGATAGTACCTGTTCAGGCAGAATTTTTTGCTTTAGAAGGTTTGGGAAAATTATTGAACACCATAAAAATTGTACAGAACAGGTTAAACCCTGAACTACAAATTGAAGGCTTGCTGATGACCATGTATGATGGCCGTTTGCGTTTATGTAACCAGGTAGTAAACGAGGTACGAAAACATTTTGAAGACCTTGTTTTTTCAATCATTATTCATCGCAACACAAAGTTAAGTGAGGCGCCAAGCTTTGGTAAACCTGCAATTTTATATGATGCAGACAGTAAGGGTGCCATAAATTACCTCAATCTTGCTAAAGAAATTCTACAGAAAAACAATATGACAAAAATTTCGCAGGAAGAAAGAATTTTACAATAAAAGCTGTTAGCTATTAGCTTTGGGCTTTGGGTATTTTGCTTACCACTCATAACTAACAGCTGATGGCTCACAGCTAATTTTAAAAATATGTCAACACAAAATAAAAAAGATGCACTCGGCAAAGGCATTCGAACTTTATTACAAAATATTGATGCAGATCTTAAATCCACTGCAGGCTTATTAAAAAGTGAAGTAATAGAAAAAGCCAGCACAAGTTTGCGAATACCGCTTGCTCAGCTCGAGATAAATCCAAAACAACCCCGTCGTGATTTTGATGAAATGGCTTTAAGTGAACTGGCTTCGTCCATCAAAACTCATGATATTATTCAGCCGCTCACAGTTACTAAACTTGCCGGTGGAAAGTATAGAATAATAGCGGGTGAAAGAAGATTCAGAGCCGCAAAAATTGCAGGATTAAAAGATGTTCCGGTGTATGTTAGAGAAACGAAAGATTCTCAACTGCTGGAGCTTTCCTTGCTGGAAAATCTGCAAAGAGAAAATTTAAATGCAATGGAAATTGCCTTAAGCTACAGGCGCCTGATGGAAGAACTGGATTATACACAGGAGCAGCTTGCTGAGAGAATTGGAAAAGAAAGAAGTACGGTTACCAATTACATTCGCCTTTTAAAGCTTCCGCCGGATATACAGATTGCTGTACGCAATGGCACTATCAGCATGGGGCATGCAAGAGCGCTGATAAATGTGGATGCGATTGATAAACAGCTTTTCATTTTCCATGAAATAAAAAATAAAGAATTGTCTGTACGGCAAACCGAAGAGCTTGTAAGAAGATTGTATACCTCAGCCAATGCTGTTAATAATTCCGTAAAATCGCAACTATCGCCTGCATTAAAAAAAATTGAAGATAATTTAGCTTCTCACTACAGTACCAAAGTAAAATTGAATTATAATAAAAAAGGCTTTGGCAGTATCACTTTTGAATATTATTCTCTGGAAGAATTAAATTCAATTTTAGATAAGATGAACGTGCCTGTGAACTAAGCGTATGCTCAATAAGAAATTATTTTTCTGTATAGTATTCTTTGTATTTATAGTTTTATGCAGACAAAGCTTTGCCCAGCAAAAAACAGATAGTTTGACAAGCGTTAATATAAAAAAACAGGACACTTCCGCAAGAAAAAATATTTTAGCACTTGATACATCTGCAAAAAAATACAATCCAAAAATTGCCACCTTCAGGTCTGCTGTACTTCCCGGCTGGGGGCAGGCATACAATAAAAAATACTGGAAGATTCCTATTGTTTATGGAGCACTTGGAATAACAGCATATATATTTTTCGATAATTTAAAAACATACAAACTTCTAAGGCAGGCGGTGATATTACGCTCTGACACAATTCCTTCTAATGATGCTTTGATTGATCCGAGATTTGTAAATCTTTCCACTGAATCAATACGAAGTTATAGAAATTCATACCGGCAAAATGTAGATTATTCAGTGCTTTTCTTTTTACTTTTTTGGGGATTGAATGTTGTGGATGCCACTGTTGACGCTCATTTAAAAGCATTTGATGTAAGTGATAACATTAGCTTTAGAGTAAAGCCGGGTTACAATCCAACCGCTAATACAGGCGGTATCAGTCTGGTCTTTTTTTTTAAAGATAAACAGTCAAAAGTTTTACCTTCACTACAATAATCTCCTCTCCACTTGTGGAGAGGATAAAGGTGAGGTCATGAAAATTGCACTAATTGGTTACGGCAAAATGGGTAAAGCCATTGAAGAGATCGCTTTACAAAAAGGTCATACTATTTGTTTAACTATTGACTTATATAACCTGGAAGATCTTACAAAAGAAAATTTACAAAAAGCCGACGTAGCAATAGAATTTACCTCACCGGAAAATGCAGCTAATAATATTTTGCAATGTTTTGATGCAGGCGTGCCTGTTGTATGCGGCACCACCGGCTGGCTTAATAACTTTGATAAAGTAAAAGATATCTGCATTGAGGAAAATGGTTCATTTCTATACGCAAGTAATTTTAGTATTGGCGTAAATATTTTTTTTGAGCTTAATAAAAAGCTGGCAGAATTAATGAGTAAACAGGATTATAAAGTAACTATTGAAGAAACTCATCATACACAAAAAAAAGATGCTCCCAGTGGTACCGCCATTACAATAGCAGAACAGATAATAAAAGAATTATCTCATAAAAAACAATGGGTTAACCAGGAAAGCAACAACGCTGAAGACCTATCCATTATCAGCCACCGCATTGATCCTGCTGCCGGAACTCACGCTGTGAAGTATTCATCAGATGTAGACAATATTGAGATCATTCATACAGCACATAACCGTAAAGGATTTGCCTCAGGGGCTGTACTTGCTGCAGAATTTATAAAAGATAAGAAGGGAATATTTACTATGAGAGATGTTTTGGGGATTTAAAACCTCAACATCAATAAAAATAAAAGTAGAAAGTTATTTACCGAAAGTATAAGCCAGACGCATTCCGAAAGTGTTAGCAGTCTGATTGTAATAAAAATTTCCGTTATTATCAAAAAGAGCAATACTATTAGAGATTCCCATGTATTTAATCAAAAAATCCACATCCTGAGATACCATAAAACCAATTCCTGGAGAATATGTAAAGCTTGTGTTTGTAAAATTTTGCGTAGGAAGTTTAAGGGTTGCAAAACTTGCACCTAACTGACCGTGTAAATAAACTTTTGGCGAAACATAATATTTAAGGCCTGCTAATAATGGAATTATATTATAGTGATAGTTATAATTAGTAGAGTTATTACCATAACTTAAAAATCCAATATTTAAGGTTAATCCTAAATCAACAGATTGTTTATTTTCAATTTGAAGAGAACCGCCAAATCCTACTTTATAGCCGTTAGTATGAAAAAGTCCTGTTGGTGCGGAACCCTCGATCCCTAAACTAAAATTTGTGTGGCTACCCATCAAAGATCTCTGTGCATTTACTGAAACTGATGTTACAATAACAGCAACAACTAAAAATAACTTTTTCATGTTAGTTGATTTTAGTGAAATAATTCATTCTTAATATTCAATAATTAATCCAATTTACCATGCAACTATAAAATGAATTGTTATTATTGGTTACCAAGTGAAATATTTAAATTTCTCAACATATCATCTGTCATTTTTTCAAGATCGTACTCAGGCGCCCATTCCCAATCTTTTTGTGTGATAGTATCATCAATACTCTGTGGCCAGCTATCAGCGATTGCCTGCCTGTAATCGGGATTGTATGTTATTGTAAACTCAGGAATATGTTTTTTAATTTCCTCAGCAATTTCTTTTGGCGAAAAACTTATTGCTGAAACATTATAAGATGTTCTTACAGAAATTTTTTCTGCATCAGCCTGCATTAATTCTATCGTTGCCCTTATTGCATCCGGCATATACATCATAGGCAAATAAGTATCTTGTTTTAAAAAGCAATTGTATTTTTTTTCTTCTAAGGCAGCATAAAAAATTTCAATCGCATAATCTGTAGTTCCACCACCGGGTGCACTTTTATAACTTATTAACCCGGGATAACGAATACTTCTTACATCAACACCATACCGGTGATTATAATAATTGCACCAGAATTCTCCGGCATATTTACTAATGCCATACACAGTCACAGGTTCAATCACTGTTTGCTGAGGGCAATTATGCTTTGGCGATGTAGGACCAAAAACCGCTATGCTGCTGGGCCAGAATACTCTCGTCAATTTTTCTACTTTAGCAATATCCAATACATTTAAGAGGCTTTGCATATTTAAATTCCATGCAAGTGTTGGATTTTTTTCTCCGGTAGCAGATAGGATAGCAGCAAGCAGATAAATTTGAGTAATGCCTTGCCGGATAACCTGAACATGCAGCATCTCTTTGTTCATTACATCCAAACTTACATACGGACCAGTACCTTTTATCAGGTCATTCTCTTCTCTAAGATCTGAAGCAATAACATTAGCGCCGCCATAAAGCCTTCTTAATTCTAAAGTAAGTTCAACACCAATTTGTCCGCAGGCACCGATTACCAAAATTTTTTCTTTTCTCATAATTTTTACAAGTAAATGTAAATGTAAATCCGATAGCCATCGGATGAAAATAGTAGTTTTGGTGATGGAAAATTATTTACAGAAACTTTTTGCACATCAGCAATATGATAAAAATAATTTTTTTCTTATTGCAGGGCCATGCGTAGTTGAAGGGGAAGAAATGGTGATTGAAATTGCCGAAACAGTTGCTGCCATCTGCAAAAAATATAAAATCCCTTATATTTTTAAAGCTTCTTATAAAAAAGCAAACAGAACAAGCGCTTCATCTTTTACAGGCATTGGTGATAAAAAAGCTTTAGAAATAATTAAAAGAACAGGAGAGAAAATTTCTGTTCCAACCATAACTGATATTCATACAGCAGAAGAAGCAGCTATAGCAGCAAACTATGCAGATATTTTACAGATACCGGCTTTTTTATGCAGACAAACAGAATTACTTATTGCGGCTGCAAAAACAGGTAAAATAATCAATGTAAAAAAAGGGCAGTTTTTAAATGGCGAAGCAATGAAGTTCGCAGTTGAAAAAATTAATTCTGCCGGTAATAAAAAAGTTATGCTTACTGAAAGAGGAAATAGTTTTGGCTACCATGACCTCGTTGTTGATTTTAGAAATATTGCTGCAATGAAAATGAATAATGTACCTGTAATTATGGATTGTACACATTCTTTACAGCAACCCAATCAAAGCAGCGGCATAACCGGCGGCAATCCTGAACTCATTGAAACTATTGCCAAAGCTGCAATTGCTACAGGGGTTGATGGTATCTTTATAGAAACACATCCAAAACCATCAATAGCAAAAAGTGATGGCGCTAATATGTTATCCTTACATCTTCTTGAAAATTTAATTGAAAAACTGGTACGCCTGAGATCATCAGTGTCTGAACTATGATTTTTGAGATTAATGGGATTATTGGGAAAGTGAAAAGCCATTCCTTACCCAATTCTTCAACAAATGTCAGATTGAATTTAAAAGCTTTTGAGAATAAAAAAATTTTCCTATAATTCCCATTCATCCCAAAAATCGTGGTTCAGGCAATCAACTGGCTTGGAAGCCGGTTAAATTCTTTTTTAAATGCAGTGGCAAAGTTGCTGAGGTTGGAATAGCCTAATTGAGAACCGATCTCCTTTATTGAATATTTTTGAGACAGTAATAAAATTTTGGCACGGTGCATACGGCTTTTTTGAAAGTATTCGTATAAATTATTCCCGTATAATTTTTTAAACTTATTCTTTAACGTAGTGGTACTCATCGCTGCAACACGGGAAAGAAATGAAATGGGCGGAGGCGGTGTAGAAAAATCTTTTACCAAATACGATTCTACTTCCATCAGCCTTTTAATTTCATCCGGTGATATTTTTATCTTATCATCTTCAGTTAATTGATTAAGTTTTTGATATAAATGAGTAAGAAATTTTTCCACCATCATCATAACCCTGTTCTCCAAAATTGATCTTTTCATTGCAGCATCTCCGCCATCCATCACTTCATTAAATAATGCTCTGTACTCAATATCAAAGGGAGCAAAATTGTAACTCTGTGTTTTTAATTGTAAATATTTTTGAAGCACTTTATCCATGCTTTTTATGTCAAGATATTGCTTAAGCCATTTACGGGTTATTAATACATTTATACTTCTTATAGCGGTGTTTTTTGCAGCCTGGTATGCAAAATCGTATAAAGAACTTGTTAGCAGAACTGAAGCCCTGTTTTGTTTGCCTTCCCGGATATAATCATTATCAATTTTTACCATTAATGTGTCGGAGATAGAAATTTCATCAAAGCGAAGGATATAAAATTCTTTATCTGACCGGTTTCTTTGCATGTACATATCCTGGTTCAATGTATAATCTGACAACATACATTGAAGCCCATTACCAAGGGGAATGTATTTGAAATATCCATTTGCAATATCTTCAGGAATGACCAATGTATTACGCTTTAATTTTACATGCATCTTATGCGCCATGTCACTCATCAACTTTGCATAATCAGTATGGCTATAATCAATCGTGAACATTCTGAAACTTATTTATAAATAGAGTTTAAGTAATCGTGAAACGTCAGATGTCAAACGTGAGAATTTCACGTTTCACCTTTCACGTTTCGGTCAAGGCTTGGATGGGCTGGCATTAATAATTGTCAGTCCGGAACCAAAGCTGAATATTGTTACTAAAGATGAAGGTAACAACTAAAAGTTAAATTACTAACGGTCATCTGGAACTATTGCTGATAGTGAGTTGTAGCTGATTGTTATTCCGTCAGCCAGCCTATTGCCAAACCTATTGTTATAAGCCGCAATTATTGTGTCAACTCTTGAATTTTACTTTCAAGTATTGTCTTAGCATCTTTGCTGTAGCCATTAAAGATTTGTACAATCATACCATTTTTGTCTATAAGAAATGATTTTGGAATAGCCCTTATTTTATATGATGCAGCTTGTCTACTGTAAAGACCTTTTAGGTCTGAAATATTAGTCCATGTAATACTGTCTTTTTGAGAAGCCGATTTCCAGGATTCTAAATTTGTATCAATTGAAAAACTGACAATTTCAAAATTATTTTGATTATACTTTTGAAAAAGTTCAGCCAAATCTTTATTACTGTTCCTGCAAGGTCCACACCATGATGCCCAAAAGTCAAGCAGAACAAGTTTGTTTTTATAATCAGATAATTTTACTTCTCTATT
>OLLO01000302.1_pt1 | contig 14189 bp, 7 predicted proteins | sample 1604551 | NCBI WGS metagenome assembly OLLO01 (sample SAMEA104055720, study PRJEB20765) | soil metagenome | biome: Arctic tundra; feature: Polygonal ground; material: soil | place: USA | collected 2011-09 | depth 0-0.5 m
TAAAGTTCCGTTCTTACGAACAAAATCAACATCAACAGGAACCTTTACATTTTTAGTTGGATAGATGTTAAGGTATTCTTCCTGCCCCTGTGGTAAATACATTTTATTGGGATCATCACTTCCTGCATAATCCTTAAGCATCGAATAGAGATCCATTGGTTTGGTCTGATCAACTGTTGCTCCCGGCAATTGAGGAAAAAAATAAATCGCATCCCGTTTGCTTCCTAATATCTGGTCGGGTGTCCAAAGCACATCTATAGGATCGCTCTGGTTTACCTTATAACGCAATTGATTTATGTACCAATCTGTTCCCAACAAACTGGAATTTATTACACGAATATCCCGGCGTACGCCTTCCACTTCCTGTGCATACCATAAAGGATAAGTATCATTATCGCCAAATGTAATAAGTACTGCATTGGGAGCACAGCTTTCTAAATAATCAATTGCAAGATCTCTTGCCAAAACTTTTTTGCTTCTATCATGATCATCCCATTCCTGGCTCGCCATTAATACAGGAACAGCTAATGTACATATAGCGGCAGCAACATAGCCTGCCATCCTGTTATCCATAAATTTGTTGAACAATTCTTTTACATACAGCACACCTAAACCGATCCAGAATGCGAACGCATAAGTGGAGCCTGCAAAAGCATAATCTCTTTCGCGTGGCTGGTTGCCTGCCTGGTTTAAATAAATTACAATTGCAAAACCTGTAAAAAAGAAAAGCAAACCAACAACAAGCAGGTCTCTTTTATCTTTTTTATATTGATAAATAAGACCAAGTATTCCGAGTATTAATGGTAAACAAAACAGCTTGTTATTAGATTTATTATGTTTTATACTATCAGGCATTTTGCTTTGGTCGCCCAATCTTATATTATCCCAAAAAGAAATTCCTGTTAACCAGTTGCCATCTCTTACATTGCCATTATCAATCCCTTGAAGATCATTTTGTTTACCGGCATAGTTCCACATAAAATATCTCCAAAACATCCAGTTTACCTGGTATTGTAAAAAATAACTGATATTATCTCCCATGGTTGGCTTGCCTTCATAGGCGCCGGTTTTAGGATCTTTGGTAACATTATTAGTAAACCCAAGGTAATAATCTGCATGCCCCTGGTCGTTACTTGCATCCCACATTCTTGGAAAAAAGTGTTTGTCTTCAGGCGCATAATCGGTTTCATATCTTCTTCCTTTCTTTTCATATTTATCGTTTCCCTTTACATAGGTATCTACAGGCTTTTGTTCAGTAACCTCCGCTGTAAAATCCTGTCCGTATAAAATAGGCCAATCGCCATATTGCTCACGACTTAAGTAACCAACAAGACTTACAGGATTATCAACATTAAACATATCAACTGCAGGGTCTGCGTTTGAACGGATGAGTGTAGTAAAATAAGTTGAGAAACCCAGTATCATAAATGCTAAACCCCACATGCCTAATTTTAATAAGTTCCAGTTTTTTTTGTTAGCTAATTTTAAAACGAAATAGATAACAACAGCAAGCAAAACAAAAAAGAAAGCAAAGCCGCTAAAGAAGGGTAAGCCAAAACTATTTTTAAATAAAATATCAAAGTTTCCGGCAAGTTTTATGCTCCATTGTAACACAGCAATCTGTACCACACCTGTAATGATACAACCTATAACAAATGCAAAAAAGGTACCCCACCTGGTTACTTTGTATCTTTTAAAATAATAGATCATAACCATTGCGGGAATGGTTAATAAATTTAGTAAGTGCACACCAACTGCCAATCCCATTAAATAAAATATAAGGATAAGCCAGCGATCTGCTCTTGTAAAATTTCCTTTAATACCATTTTTTTGTTCTTCAGTTATTTCATTCTCCCATTTTAATATTGACCAGAATACAACTGCTGTAAAAAAAGCTGATAACGCATACACCTCACCCTCAACTGCGCTGTACCAAAATGAGTCAGAAAAGCAATAGCCTAATGCACCTACAACCCCTGCTGCCATAATTCCGAATACCTGGTTGTTGGTTAATGTTACTGTGTTTCGTTGTACTATTTTTCTCGCAAAGTGAGTAATGCTCCAGAATAAAAATAAAATAGTGAATCCGCTGGCTAAAGCGCTCATTGTATTAACGCCAAGCGCTGCATGATGTGCATCAAGAGGAATAGTGAATAACCTGCCAAGCAATACAAACAAGGGTGCGCCGGGAGGATGAGGAATTTGTAATTTAAAACAACTGGAAACAAATTCTCCGCAATCCCAAAAACTGCCTGTTGCTTCCATGGTCATTAAATAAACAGTGGATGCAATAAGGAAAACCGTCCAGCCAGTAATGTTGTTGATCTTTTTAAAGCTCATAGTTTGGTTTTATTCGTGAAACTTGCTCCGCATTTGCGGAGCTTAGTTGAACAATCCCGCTTTTTTGCGGAAGAAATAATTCCACGGAATTATTCCTGTGATAAAAGAGCAGCAAATATAAAACTATGATGCTTAGAAATACACCCGTTAAATTATTTTGTTGAAAAAGGATTGTTAATAGTCAAAGTCAATAGGCAATGGTCAATAGACAATTGGCAATAGGCAATAGGCAATAATCAATAATCAATAGTTACTTTTGCGCCTTCATGAAAAAGGCATTTATCCAATTACATGTTGCTGTTTTTTTAGCAGGATTTACTGCGATATTAGGGAAACTGATAACCCTGCATGAAGGCATGTTAGTTTGGTATAGAATGCTGATAACAGCAGTTACGTTGATGGCGCTTTTATACTTTAAAAAGGAACTGCAGAGATTATCATTAAAAAATATTTTTAAAATTTTTGGCGTAGGTGCTATTGTAGCATTGCATTGGCTAACATTTTATGGAAGTATAAAATATTCCAACGTTTCGGTTTCACTTACCTGTCTTTCTGCTATCGGATATTTTACAGCTTTTTTAGATCCACTAATTATGAAAAGAAGGATCGATATTACAGAAGTTTTCCTGGGTATGCTTGCCATTGCAGGTATTTATTTAATTTTTGATTTTTATCCCCAATATAAATTAGGAATTTTATTTGGAATTATTTCAGCAATGCTTGCAAGTTTATTTCCTATTCTTAATAAAAATTTATTAAAAGAATTTTCTCCTAAAACGGTTACACTGTATGAAATGTGCGGCGGAGTTATCGCTCTTACTTTTATTATGCCATTGTATTTAAAAATGTTCCCGGCAGAATATTATTTTCCCACAATCAGCGACTGGCTTTGGCTTTTAGTGCTGTCGTGGCTTTGCACAGTGTTTGCATTTGTTCTTTCATTAAATGCTTTAAAAAAGGTATCACCATTTACGGCAAACCTTGCTTATAATCTTGAACCGGTTTACGGTATAATCCTGGCTTTTATAATTTTTAAAGAGAACAAATATTTAAGCGCCGGTTTTTATTATGGTTTGGGTTTGATATTGCTGGCAGTGATATTGCAAATGCTAAGAGTGGTGTGGAAGGCGAGCGGTGATAGAAGAATTACAGAATGATAGAGTCTTTAAATTATAATTCCGTTTCATTAAATAAACCAGATTGTTGGTGAAAACATCAACAATGGCGAAAAATAAAAAATAGTTATGTTCGACTGGTTAATAGATTTATTAAAACCTATAGCAGAGGCAAACGTTACGCCTGCACAATCGATTATTGAAGTGTTTATTGTGATGGCATTGGGCATTGCAATAGGCAAAATAAAAATTATGAAAGTATCACTCGGTATATCCGGTGTGATGTTTTCTGGAATATTAATGGGCCATTTTGGTTATCATTTGCACAAAGAAACATTAGAGTGGTTGCGGGATGCGGGCCTAATTTTGTTTGTTTATGCAGTAGGTATGCAGGTTGGCCCATCGTTTTTTTCATCTTTCAAAAAAGATGGCGTAATATTTAACGGCCTTGCTGTAGGCACAGTGTTAATGGGTGGAGTAATAACCATTGTTTTGCTGAAAACCACACCTAATACAATTGACAATTTAGTAGGTATCATGTCTGGCGCTGTAACCAATACACCAGGCTTGGGTGCTGCCAAAGCTGCTTTAAACGATGTGAGCAAATATTCAACTACTGTTTTTAACGATCCTGCTAATGGTTATGCCTTATCTTATCCTTTTGGTGTATTAGGAGCAATTTTAATGATGTTGATAACTAAAGCCATTTTTAGAATAAACATTACCGATGAAACAAAACGTTTTGAACAAAGCATCCTGATAAAATATCCTTCACCGGAGATGAAAAAATGCAGGGTAATACATTCACGTTTTATTGGAAATACCATTTCTGATTTAGTGAAAGCGGTAGCAGGAGAAGGTATTATTGTATCCCGATTAAAACATAGCGGTTCTACTGTTGTTATTGCTTCTACAGCCGATACAATTATTCAGGAAAGGGATGTATTGATGTTGGTTGGTTTACCTAAAGATGTAGAAACAGCAATAAAATTGTTAGGAAGAGAATCAACCGATTCTTTTATTGAATCGCAGGAAAATATGATTACCAAATCTTTATTGGTATCGAGAAATACTGCAGTGCAAAGATCGTTGGCACAGTTGAATTTGGAAAGTAATTACGATGTACGTATTACCAGGGTTTTTCGTTCAGGAATGGAGTTGTTGGCCAAGCCAAGTTTGGTATTACATTTTGGAGATAGAATAAGAGTGGTAGGCAGTCCGGCGGCATTAGATAATGTTGCCAAAGTAGTTGGTAATTCCGAAAAACGTTTGCAGGAACCGGAGCTGTTTTCTATTTTCCTGGGTATAATCTTAGGTATTATTGTAGGCTCTGTTCCTCTTTTAATTCCGGGTTTATCTGCTCCTGTAAAATTGGGTATGGCTGCAGGTCCGCTGTTAGTGGCTTTGATCATTAGCCGTTATGGTGGCTTGGGTACTATTCATTCTTTCTTAAACCAAAGTGCCATGTTATTTATGAAAGACTTTGGCATTTGTTTGTTTTTTGCAACAGTTGGTATTAAAGCCGGTGGCACTTTTTACGAAACATTCTTAAAATACAATGGTTGGTCGTGGATAGGTTATGGCGCATTAATTACAGTAATGCCGTTGTTGATAATGGTAATTGTAGGCCGTATCTTTTTCAAGATTAATTACCTGCAACTGGTAGGATTAATGGCCGGAACTTATACCGATCCTGCTGCACTGGCATTCAGTTCATCCTATTTCAAGTCCGATATTCCCAATCAGGCTTATGCTACTGTATATCCAATGGTAATTATTTCGAGAATATTATTGGCACAATTACTTGTTCTCTTTTTTGCAGGATAAAAGAGAGTGTTATGAACCGGACTTTGTTGCTACTATCATCTTCGTTGCGTTGCACTCTTGTACGCCTGCTGCCGGCAGGCAGGTTCTGAACTTTATTATGGTTTGGGTTTGATATTGCTTGCAGTGATATTGCAGATGCTTAGAGTTATATTAAAAGCGAGGCGTGATAAAAGAGTTGAGCTGCAAAGCAAAGTCATCAACACCTGAAAATATTTTATGGCAATCCCGCTAAAACCGGTAATGGTAAAATAGATTGAAAACCAATTTTATAACAAACCTATTCTTCCCCGCAATATTTACCACACTTACACGTTATCAAAAAGGTTGAAACCTATAATTTTTGGAAACAACTTAAAATCCTAACATGCTAAAAAACCTTATTCTTCCGTTGAGCATTTACCTGGTAAAAATAAAAATGCATGCTATAGAATTCCGGATCAAAAAAATGGAATCCCTCAACTATCTTGATCTGCAGGGAAGAAAAGAAGTTGCGCAAATGAAGAAGATGTTGGCTAATTTACACGAACAGGAAACGGCTCTTAATTTTTCTTTAAGTCTATAATATTTTTCGTTCTGCTTAAACAGTGATAACAGGCTGTATTATTTTTTACACACTATTATTACAGAAGTTGATTACATTTAGAAAGTAATAAAAATACTCATGTCATCAACTCATAAAGTTCCTAAAAAGATAACCGCAATTTTAGCGATCGTTTTCCTGCTGCCTGCATTATACATTTTTGTTTTATGGATAAATGTTTATAAACAGGATCTAACTCCGGCACAATTAATTTCAGAATTTACTGATCATTTTCCTTCCTTCATGAGCAGTTACAAAGTGATAATTTATTTCTCCATGGCCTGTTGCCTTACATCGATGATATTGGCAGCTAAAAGTTTTAAGCAGCGCTTACTTTCATTAAGAATTGCAATGTGGCTAACCGTAATGGTTGCTTCCCTTATTTTCTTCGTGGATATCTTTCAGCTATTTTAACATAGCTATTTGTATTCATATTGAATGCTTCCTAAAAGCCTTTTTTCTTTTGAATAACATTTTTCACTTTCACGCAATCTCTGATCGTTATAAGTGTACTTCCAGGTGAAGTAGTTACTGATGTTATCTTCTGTGGAGATCATTTGTTTTATTTGCCCTGATTGGTTGTATTCATACATATAATCCGGCAGTAAACGCTTAGCTCTTTCATTGTAATGCACCACATCCGTAAGATGATTTTTATCATCATAATAATAAAAATATTTTCTTCCTTTTACGCCCCGTATTATTTCTTCTTCGTCAATAACATTTCCTTTATCGTCTATTGTAAAATTTATTGTTGATATGTCAGCATTGTTTTTTCTTCTTATCATTTTCTCAGGCTTGCCGGTTGCATTATAAATGTATTGATGGGTTTCAGTAATGCCGCCATTCTCATCATTCGCTTTGGTAAAATTGGTTACCATTATAATGTGCCCTTTGTTATCATATGTATATTCAACTCTTGATAAAGAAGTTTGTGTGCTGTCAACTGTTTTAATTAACCATCCACGTTCGTTGTAATAACTAACTAATAAAGATTGCTGGGTAATAATTGATCGTGTTACTGTTTCAGATTTTGTAAAATCCCTGTCAATTTTTCTTTCGCAAAAAAAATCCTGGCTGGGTTCACCATCATCTTCAAAACTTTTTATTACAACTGTCCTGACATTTTCATTTTTTAAAATAGAGAAATCTTTTGTTAGCTGCTGGATCGTCCAGATGTCTTTATAAAAAAATTGCGCATTTGCTGCAGAAGAGATAGCGATCAACAAAGTAATTCCGGAAAAAATTTTAGAGAAAAGGCGAAACATTTTAAAATTGGATTTATATCGAAAAATAAACGGCGTGAATTTGATTGTAAAATATGCCAATAATACGGGATGCAGATTTTCTTTATTATTTTTAACCAGATTTTATAAATCAAAACGATAGCATATTGTCACATCTTCCTCAAAGAAAAGAAAAAAATTGTTTGAATTGCGGTACGCAGGTGATAGGCAATTTTTGCCATAACTGCGGTCAGGAAAACATTGAACCAAAGGAAACGGTATGGCATTTAATTTCACATTTTTTTAGTGATCTTACTCATTTTGACAGAAAGTTTTTCACTTCCTTAAAAGATTTTATAATATTCTACTTTTTCTCCATATTTGGTTTATAAAATAATATGTCAACAAATATAAATGCTGATCTGCAACGCCTTGTTACTATATTGAATGAGCTGAGAGAAAAATGCCCATGGGATAAAAAGCAAACCATACACACCCTGCGCCAGCAAACGATTGAAGAAACTTTTGAATTGGCAGATGCAATAACAGAGAAAGATTGGCAAGGTATAAAAGAAGAATTGGGAGATGTTTTACTGCACATAGTTTTTTATTCAAAAATTGGAGAAGAGCAGCAACAATTTACTTTACAGGAAGTGATTGATAGCCTTTGTAAAAAATTAATTGCAAGGCATCCACATATTTACGGTCCCGCCGAAGGCGGGATAAAAGTTAATAATGCTGAAGATGTAAAAAGAAACTGGGAGCAGATAAAATTAAAAGAGGGCAAACAATCTCTTTTAAGCGGAGTGCCTAAATCTTTACCGGCAATGGTTAAGGCTATGCGGTTACAGGAAAAAGTAAAGCAGGTTGGATTTGAGTGGGAAACAAAAGAGCAGGTTTGGGAAAAAATTGAAGAGGAAGAACAGGAACTATTAAAAGCTGTACAATCAAAAAAGCAAAGTGATATTGAAGAGGAAATGGGCGACCTGTTTTTTTCTATTATTAATTATGCAAGATTTTTAAATGTTGATGCAGAAAATGCTTTAGAGCTTACCAATAAAAAATTTATTAAACGTTTTACCAAAATGGAGGCCAGGGTTAATGCTGATGGGAAAAATCTTAATGACATGACACTTGAAGAAATGGATTCGATGTGGAATACAATTAAGCAACAAACCAAACAGAATTGAAATTTAGAAGATACATCAAATTTTTTTTTGGCAGAAACGGCTACTTGCTGCTACTTGCCGCATTGTTAGTAACTTTTTCATTTATTATTGATAACTATTGGGGCGGCGCTTCCTTATCCGGAGTACAAAAAGCGATACAGAAAGATATACAACAAAAGCAAAAAGATTTTATCTCTTTTTATAAAGATACCGGCTTATTACATCAGCTTATAAACAAACAGTACAGTGAAGCGGCATTACAGAAATTCTCTGACAAAAAATATTTTGTTTTTATTTATATATCTGATACAGCTTTAGAGCACATACCTGTTTTTTGGAGTACACAAATTGTGCAGCCTGATGACGCAATAATTACATCTAATGATAGTAATTATGTTTCCCTGCTCTCTAATGGCTGGTATGTAATTGATAAAAAAACCATTTCTGCAAATGACAGTTCAGTTTATAAAATAATATCTCTTATTCCTGTTAAATGGGATTATTATATTCAGAATAAATATTTACAAAATTCTTTTGTTGCAGTTGATAATATAGAGAACCGATATGAGGTAAGTAAACAGCCCGATAATATCGCAATCAGGGGTATAGATGAACATGTTCTTTTTTATTTGCATAAAACAAATGCCAATACAATACCGCATGATAATCCTGTGTCTCTATGGCTGAGAATTTTTGCAGCGTTATTGGTGCTTTTATATATTCATGTAGTAGCAAATTTTTATGTAGCAAAAAAAGGTTTATGGCTGGGTTTTGCTTTTTTATTTTTATGCATACTGGCTCTCAGAGTATTAAGTTATTATTTTCCCATACCAATTAACTTTCGGCAGTTAGAGATGTTTGATCCTGCTATTTATGGCTCTAACATGGTCTTACGCTCATTGGGCGACCTGTTTATCAATTCTATTTTATTTGCCTGGATAGTATTGTTTTTAAGATATCACTGGCATGACAGCGATTTTAAGTTTACACCAAAAACCAAAACCCAAAAAAATTTACTCGTTATCGGCATTTCGGTATTCATGATAATTATTACAATTGTCTGCGGTCATATTATCCGCAGTCTTGTTGCTGATTCCCAGATTTCGTTCGACGTAATTAATTTTTTTACATTAAACATTTATACCGTTGCCGGTTTTATTGTATTGTGCTGTATTGCTATTGGCTACTTTTTTTTAATACAGATATTATTGCACCTGGTAAGATGCTGTATTGATGAACATCAATATATCTTATATATCGCATTAGCTATCATTGGGCTTGTAACACTCACCTTTACGTTAAACACACCAAACATTTCATTTGATCTTGCACTTATAATATGGTTATTGCTCTTTGTGTTTTTAATGAATTATAATTATCTCTCATTACTTGCTTCTAAAATAGTTTCATCACGTTTTATTTTTTGGGTATTCTTTTTTTGTATCTCGATAACTGCCGTTATTATATCTCAAAATCGTGTAAAGGAACTTAATGAGCGCAAACATTTTGCAGAAAATCTTTCCAACAAAACTGATCCGGCGGGTGAGAGAATGATGAATATTATGTTAACAGATTTCAGGAATGATTTTTTATCAGAGATCTTTCCACGATTTAAAGATGCAGGTGAGAATAAATTTTTAAAAGATAGTCTTATCAATGAAAACTTTTCAGGTTACCTAAACAAGTATGATACTAAGATATACACTTTTGATGCTCAGCAAAATCCTTTATATAATGAAGATTCATCTACCTACAATACATTGAATGCTGTTTTGGAAACACAGGCAAAGCCTACCGCATATACAGGTCTTTTTTATTATGATGTATCGTACGACAGGTTTAATTATATAAGTAAAAAACAGGTTACTGATACGGCAGGCAGGCTGCAGGGATTTACATTTATTCTTTCAAGACCTAAAAAATACAAAAGCGATGCACTGTACCCGGAATTATTTTCCAAAGGAACTGCAAATTCAATAGAGAGCTCATCAATGTATTCATTTGCGGTATACAACAAAAATCATTTAAGTAATAGCTACAATAACTATCCTTTTCCAACTGTAATTTCAAATGTATCGCTTGCCAACAATGAATTTATAACAAAGAGCAACGATGGTTATGATGAGCTTTGGTATAATGCAGGCGATGATAAAATAATTGTTATAGCAAAGACAGATAGTTTTTTTATGGAATCTATTACCCTGTTTGCTTACCTGTTCTTTTCTTTTTTAGTAATTACCGGGCTATTTAATTTATTCAATGTACTAATAAGGGGGAGATTCAATCTTAAAAAAACGAGGCCGTTGCTGCAGTTCACAATACGTAACCAGGTGCATGGCACCATTATCCTCATAAGTATATTTTCTTTTGTTGTAATTGGCATTGCCACTATTTTATTTTTTATTAACCGCTACCACAGCAACAATCGTGAAAAGCTTAGCAGAACTATTCATATAATGGAAAATGAAGTTAGAAATTCTCTTGACACATTTTCTTTTTATGATGAAAAATTAAAGGTATATGATTTTTTGCCCAATGAAAAATTGGAATACACAATAAACAAATTGGCTGAAATTCATGCAGCAGATGTTAACCTGTACGATGTTAGCGGAAATCTTAAAGTGTCATCATTGCCGCTTCCTTACAATACAGGCATGGTAAGTACAAAAATGGATCCTGTTGCTTTTTATCATCTTAGTAAATTAAAAGATGTACAATTTTTTCAGGAGCAGAAGATCGGTAAATTAAAATACCTCAGCAATTATGTTCCGGTTAGGGATGAGACGGGCAAAGAATATGCTTACCTGAACATTCCATATTTTGAATCGCAAAGCAGGCTGGAAGATGAGATATCCAATTTTCTTGTTACCATTATTAATCTTAATGCATTTATTTTTTTAATGGCGGGTATTATTGCATTATTTATTACAAACCGTATCACCCGTTCATTTTTTATTATCACTAATAAAATGAAAGAGATAAACATTGGTAAAATAAATGAGGAAATAATCTGGAACCGTAAAGATGAGATAGGAGAGCTGGTAAATGAGTATAACAAGATGGTTAAGAAATTAGACATTAGCGCTGCAATGCTTGCCAGGAGCGAAAGAGAAGGTGCATGGAGAGAGATGGCAAGGCAGGTGGCACATGAAATAAAGAATCCATTAACACCTATGAAGCTTAATCTGCAATACCTGCAAATGGCAATTGATACAAACTCGCCAAACGTAAAAGATATTTCAGTATATGTTGCTAAGATATTGGTAGAACAAATAGATCACCTTTCACAAATTGCTACAGATTTTGCGCAATTTGCCAATATAGGAAGAACAAAGAACCAGGTTTTTAATTTAAACGATTCCATAAAACATGTGTCTTCATTATATTCAGTTAATGATAAATTACATATCGCCCTTTCTCCTCATAAAGAAAAAATTATGATCAGGGCAGATAAAACACAGATCAACCGGCTATTGACCAATCTTATACAAAATGCAATACAGTCTGTGCCGGAAAACAGGAATTCAGAAATTGAAATAGCAACAAGGAATTCAGATGGTAAAGTAATATTGTCAGTTAAGGATAACGGAACAGGTATACCGGAGCATATGACAAACAAAATTTTTACTCCCAATTTTACAACTAAAACTTCCGGTACAGGACTTGGGCTTGCTATGTGTAAAGGAATTGTAGAAAAATTAGATGGAAGGATATGGTTTGAAACGAAAGAAAGTGAATACACTATCTTTTTTGTTGAATTACCAGTTATTGAAAGCGATACACAAAACAAACCGGAAAAAATTAAAAATGCCTAAGAAAAAAATTTTAGTAGCAGATGATGATCTGGAAATTTGCCATGCAGATACTGCTGTAAGATGTATTTTCAGAAAACTACGGATAGTTAGGGGAAAACACCAGGGGCGGAAAAGAGCTGCAAATGAGATCCTGTCCGTTCAACTATTATTTCTGCGGTAAAATTTCCGGAGGGTTCTTAGCATCATCCGGAAGGTTTCCTGTAAGTGAATTCAGAAAGGAAACTATTCCGTTCACCTCTGCTTCTGCCAAATCTTTATTCAACTGCGTTTTACCCATAATTAAAACCGCCTGTTTCAAATCGCTTACGCTTCCATCATGAAAATACGGAAAGGTTTTCGCCACATTCCGAAGAGAGGGAACTTTGAAAAAATCTTTATCACTCTCCAGTTTGGTTAATTTTTTTCTTCCCTCATCGTTGGTTGTGCTGTGGGTAAATGTGCGATAATCTCCATACATACCAAACTTTTTAAATGTAGAACCACCGACAACCACACCGTTATGGCATTCTATGCAACCGACAGTCATAAATGTTTTTAACCCTTCTTTCTGGTCAGCACTCAATGCCGCGTAATTGCCTTTTAAATAATTATCGAAAGGCGAAGGAGTAACAAGCGTACGCTCAAAAGCACCAATTGATTTCTGAATATTAAGATAAGTGAGCGGGTCTTTGTCAGTAGGATACGCAGCTTTAAACAAATCGGCATATTCCTTTGTCCCTTTCAGTTTTTTTACCAAAAAATCTTTTGAAGGAATGGCCATCTCTACCGGATTCAGAATCGGTCCACCCGCCTGTTCTTCCACATCTTTTGCTCTTCCATCCCAAAACTGCGCAACATGAAAAGCGGCATTGAGACAAGTAGGGGAATTTCTATCTCCAAATTTTCCTGCATCGCCTTTTGAAGTCGGCAGATTGTCAACTCCGTAAGTGGCGAGATTGTGACATGAATTGCAACTGTTATTTCCGGTTTTACTAAGGCGCGTGTCGAAGTAAAGCAACTTGCCGAGTTTAACTTTTTCCAGAGTAATAGGATTGTCGGCACTTTCAGCAATAGCCGGCAGTGGCTTAAAAAAATTATGGGCAAAATTAAATGTGGAGTCTTCTGTTTGTGTGCCAGATGCAGCAGTTTTTTTTGTTTCTTTGGTGTCAGATTGATTACACGAAAAGATAGCAACTATTATACAAAGCCCTATAACTATAATTTTCTTTTTCATGTTAATAAGTTTTGTTGCAAAACTATGGATTTTTACACGCTTTAAAAATTTTGTTTTCAGAAGGAAAGGGGAACTGCCACATCAAAGTGTATTGACAATGGTGAATGGAAAAATTGTTTTTAAAACAGAGAATGTTGAAATAAGTAAGTAAAATCTGCAATGAAAAACTTTGAAATTACCAGGCAACTTATTAACCATGAATTTCCGGAGTTTAATATTACAACCATTAAAAAAATAGGTGAAGGAGATGACAGCATAGCATTTCTTTTTAACCATAACTATATTTTCAGATTTCCTAAAAGAAAAGATGTAAAACAAAGCCTGGAAAAGGAAATAGCTGTTTTGCCGAAAATTAAAACTCAACTGAATCTTGAAATTCCAAATTTTGATTTTATATCAAAAGAAATCAACTTCGTTGGCTACAAAAGTATTAACGGAACATTTTTAACTAAGGAAATTTATAATTCATTAGAAAAAGAATTTCAAATTCAAATTCAAAAATCTCTTGCGGTTTTTCTTTCGCAATTGCACCATATTAGTTTATCAAAACTAAAAGGCTGCGGGCTTAAAAACATGAACTTAAAGGAAGAATATTCCGATGATTTTGAGGATACAAAAAAATTAATCTTTCCTAACATCTCACCCGCCAACAGAGATATCATCACAAAACTTTTTACCGCTTATCTTTCCGATGATAAAAACTTTGAATACAAACCCGCTCTCATCCATAACGATTTTAGTACTGATCATATCCTGTTTGAGATTTCTACTAAAAAAGTAAACGGAATTATTGATTTTAGCGATATGGCTATTGGCGATCCTGATTATGACTTCATGTATTTGTACGGCTGTTTTGGAGAAGATTTTATCAAAAGCATGCTGAAATTTTATGAACATAGAAATC
>OLLO01000752.1_pt1 | contig 13723 bp, 11 predicted proteins | sample 1604551 | NCBI WGS metagenome assembly OLLO01 (sample SAMEA104055720, study PRJEB20765) | soil metagenome | biome: Arctic tundra; feature: Polygonal ground; material: soil | place: USA | collected 2011-09 | depth 0-0.5 m
GCTAAAGTTTTTAACCGGTAGGCAGCGGCCCGATTATATTAATCCGCAAACACATGTACCCGATCCTGTTTTTCATGGACCATTTTATACCAACACATCAAATTCTTCTTTTCCCTCAGGCCATACCACTGCCGTATTTGCAGCAGCTACTGTATATGCAATGGAATACAGGAACCATCCCTGGATACCAATTTTTTCATACAGCTTTGCAACCTTAGTAGGTATAAGCAGGCTAACAGAAAATAAACATTGGCCCACAGATGTTTTGGTTGGAGCAGCCTTAGGTATTTTAAGCGGAAGGCAGGTGGTGAACAATTATCACCGTTATATAAAAATTAAACAACCTGTAAGACCGGTAAGAAAAAAGAAAGGTGCGTTTTCATTTAACATTCAGCCATTGTACGGGAAACTATTACCTGGCGTAACTTATAGCTTTTATTAAACGTGGATCAACCAACACAACAGATAAAGAAAAAGGCAAAAGGTATTACGCTGGGACTGTTGATGGCTATCACTCTTTTTTTATTAACTGTTTTTATTTTTTGGCGTATCACTGATGAAATTGTGCTTGATCAGGAAAGCACATTTGATGTTGCAGTATTTAAAATGCTTTCACAATACATAACTCCCGGGACAACCAATGTTATGTTGCTTTTCACATTCTTTGGTTCTACTAAATTTCTTTTACCAGCCTATATTTTGCTTGCCGCATTTTTTTTATTTTACAAACGCAACACATTTCATTCAATCAGCGTTGCAGCCATAGGCTTAAGCAGTGTTGGACTTCTTTTTATATTAAAAGAAATTTTTCATCGGCACAGGCCTTTACAGCCTCTTACACAAAACGTGATCGGGTATAGTTATCCGAGCGGTCATTCATTTTCATCGTTCACTTTTTTTGGGTTGCTGACTTATATCATATGGAAAACAAATCTTTCAAATTTCTGGAAATGGGTATTATCGGTGCTTTTTATTTTAATTGCAGTGTGTATTGCCCTAAGCCGGGTGTATCTGCATGTACATTTTGCCAGCGATGTTATTGCAGGATTTTGTTTGAGTATGATCTGGCTTAGTATTTCACTATGGATATTACAGAAAATTCAGAGATCAAAGAAGCTGCGGCTTTTATAAATTATTATCAAACTGCAGTTTTTCTTCAGTTGATTTTTTGAATGTTTTTCCGAAATGATAAGCAACGCCTAAATAAATTATTCTTGCATCACGCCTGCCAATTGAAGTTTGTTTTAAAAAAGAAGTATTCAATTCTCTTTTTTCCTGTAATGTTTTAAACAGATCTGAGCCGGTAAGAGTAACCGATAATTTCTTTTTAAACAGATCCTGCCGAACCCCGGTATTAAATACAAACGTGCCATACGATTTTCCCTGGGGCGTTAACCGTGCAGAGCGATAGTTGCTGCTGATCTGCATTATCATATTCCTGGTAATTACAAATGTAATGTTGAAATTCAGACTCATTGAGACAACTGATTTCTTTGAAGCATAACCAAGATTTGATGCATCAATTGTATTATAAAAAAAATTGGAGCTAAGATTCGCAGAAACGAATTTGGCAGGTTTTGCAGAAAAAATAAGTTCTAAACCCGCTGATTGATCGTTTGATAAATTTTGTTGTGTAGTAAGAAAAGTTGAGTCATTCAGTTTTGTAATAACCTGTGTAAAACCATTTTGTTTATAGCGGTGATACAGGCTTGGTACAAATGAATATTTATCGTTTTGCCATTTATAGCCAAACTCAATTGAGTTAATGATCTCAGGTAATAACTTTGGATTGCCAGCCCTTAAATTTCTTGGATCAGCATATTCAGGAAATGGATTTAGATCGTCAGCCTCAGGGCGACGTACACGCCTGCTGTAATTTAACTGGATATCCCCATTCTTAACTTTGTAAGCGAAATGAATAGTTGGATAAAATTTAAAATAGTTATTGCTTAGTGATGAATCTTTAGTCACCAGGTTTGCTTTTATGTTGGTTTGCTCCCCTCTTAACCCAAGCGAATAGCCAAAAGCGCCGTAGCTGCGCTGATAAGTTCCATAAAAGGCATTGAGATGCTGATCGTAAATAAACTTATTGGATTTTACTATATCCATTATAAATTTCTGTTGCGATGCATCAAAATATTCGCTATAAAAAACAGGATCCTGGATACTAAAAGATCCATCATACCCTAATTCCATTTTTGAATTTTCTGATAAGGGATTTGAATAATCAACAGTAATATGATCTTCCTTGCTTGTTTGCCTGATCAACGTGTTATCAAATGTGGTTGCCGCTGCAGGAAAAATATATTTATTGGTGTAATGGTTATTTTCAAGCTCATCTGATACTGCCTTATTATATTCAAACCTTATCTCATGATCTTCTTTTTTAAAATTGTGTTGCCAAAAGATGGTAGCATCTTTTTCAATCTCATATTCAGGATCATATCGTAATCTATCATATTGCTGAGTGAGTATATGGTTATTGTTGTAGTAAAATTTATTTGCAACATCATTTTTTGTCTGATCGCGGTGAGAGTAATTACCTGATATGCCAATACTGTTGTGCTCATCTATTTTATATTCTGAGCCTGCAGAAACAATATGAGAAAGTGGTTTGGCAGGAGAAACATTTTGTTCGGTATAAAAAAGAGTAGTGTTACCAAAAGTATCCAGCTCTTCCCTGTTGATATTGTTTATTCTCCGCCTGCTATCCTTACGAATACTATAGGTGCCAAATAAATTCAGTTTTTCTGTTCTGTAATTTAGATTAGCACTTCCGTTGTAGCGATTAGCGTTACCGGCATTTGCCACCAGCGTTCCATTCCATCCGTCTTTCGTATTTTTTTTCATTACTATGTTTATGATACCGGCTGTGCCATCAGGCCGGAAGCGTGCCGAAGGATTTGTTATTACTTCGATACGTTCAATAGAATTGGCAGGTAATTGTTGCAATACTTCTGCTCTTGATTTTCCCATTAATGGAGATGGTTTACCATTAATAAGGATCATCACTTCCGATGAGCCTCTTAAGCTTAGGCCCCCGTCAATATCTACTTCTACAGATGGAACATTTTTTAAAATATCAGATGCAGAACCGCTTTGCGCCATTATATCCTGCCCTACGTTATAAATTTTTCTATCAATAGAAGTATTAAGCAAAGATTTTTTTGAAGTAACTACAACCTCATTCATGCTTTGGGAAAGAGAAGATATCAGGATGGTTCCTGCATTGATCCTTTGTTGATTGGCAACAGTGAGCGAAGTTTTTACTTTTTCATAGCCAATAAAAGTGCAAAGCAAAACATAATTGCCATTATTTACATTTTCAAGACTGAATTTTCCTTTTCTGTCAGTAGCGGTAGCATTTATAACAGCGCTGTCCGCGGCATTCAATAATTGTACATTCGCAAACTCAAGAAGAGCTTTAGACTTTCCATCTTCTACTATACCAGAAATTATCGTTCCCTGGTGTTGAGCAAGAGCAACGATTGACCATAATAGAACAGTAAAAGATAAAAGTATTTTTTTAAAATCCATTCCAACAATTTTTGCAAAGTTGCTTTATAATTCTGAAAAAAATTTGAGGAGAAAATACAATATCTAACTTCTTACTTTATTACAAACTTAACCGGAATACCAATAGTTTTTAAAATACCCGTAAGAACGGTTTTCCAAATAAGGTTGAAAAAAGAAGTAAACTGATCCCGTTCAACGGTAAAATTTGGCTGCCGTAATTCTTTTCCTTTTGGATTCTCATTTTTAACAAGCAGGATATTTGCAAAAAAACCTGTGACCGTCTTTTTTTTCAGCTTACCTTTTTCTTCCTTATCTTTTTTTAGTGGTGTAATATGCAGGTTACTATATTGCATTGTGATGCTGCCACTTGTTTTAAAATTGTTTCCATCTATATGTCCCTGTGCATGCTGCATCTGTCCTGTCTTTACAGTAAACAATCCAAGTGGTTCTGACACCTTATTTATCGTGGTATTATCCAGGGTATCCATTGTAATATCTACAGAAAAGTTGCCAGTGCGATATTTTGAAAGGTCAAAACTAAACTTTGTTGTCATCGGCACATGATGCATAAATAATGCAGTTCCTGAAAAGTCCATAACAGGATGCAACTTTATTTCTGCAGGCATGTTTGAAATATGATTTACTGTGCCATTAACATTATCAAAATATGCAATTCCGTTTTGATCTGACAAGGGATTGTGCTCCTCATAGATAACATTTACGTCATGTACATCAAGCCTGTTGACAGATACCTTAAAAGGCATTCTCAACAGCAATTGAGAAGGGAAATTATTCATCTTTACAGGTGTTCGGGGTTTAGACCTGTCGATGAAATCACTGAATGACCCTCCTGATATTTCTGCTCTTTTGCTAACTAATTTTTCATTGTTTATCATTGCCATCCAGTCAACATCATTTAGAATAACTTTTTTAAAAGCGAAATGATACATGTCTTTTTTAAAAGATAATTTATTTTCAAACTCCTGCCTGTTATAGCGGGGTTTTAATTCTACATCAAGGGCTGTTACTGTATGCTGATCTGCTGATATGGAAATATCTCCGGCTTTAAAAAAATACATATTGTCAGATGTGGGAATACTATAATTCTTTGTGCGTAAAGTTGCATGTTTTGCAAAAAGAAATCTGCTTCTGTCATGCTCAGTGGTAGAATCTATCAGAAGATCATTTATAAGAATAGAAACATCATTAAACTTAGTGTCTTTACTTTTCTTTGCCATGTCGTGATTAATGAATGTGCCATTTATAATATTGATCTTACCGATGGCGATCTTTTTCATTTGCCCCTTTAATTTTTGATAAAGGGATAGAGTGTCGTTGCTCTTACGTTCGTCTGCATTATACAACCTCTTTACATGGAATACATTTATCACCGGGTTGGTAATATTAATACCTTTTATTTCAATACGGTCTTTACTAAGCAGGTCATCTATGCCTATCCCATCAACATGAACTGTTGAAAAATGGAATGTAAAAATATCATCGGGTAATAATTTTAAGCTATCGAGATGAAGCATTGCGGCAGTATCAATACGGATAGATGCATTTAATACATCGAGCTTTGATGAAAGCACATGAGGTTCTGTTTTTTCAATAGACAAAATATACAAACCATTGGAACCGTCTTTTACAAGCTGCTGAAGCTTTGCAATAATTGCAGGACGCAGATCTATGATGCTCTTTTGTTTTGAAGTATCAGGCTTAAAATCTTTTGCTTTTAAATACCCAAATCTTATATACAGGTAGCCGCCAACTATTAAAAGGAACAATATAGTCCCAATGATCACTAATTTCTTTCTCATCAAGGTATTTTATAAACAAATATTAAACCATTTAGGATATATGCCACCCAGGTTTATGAAAACGGCATTAAAATTGATTAACAATATGCGGAATCAATTTATCACACTAAAATATATAACATGAAAAAGATGATTTTTTTACTGCTAGTATGCAGCTATACTTATACCCTGTATGCACAGGATGCATCGGACACAATGCAGATGAAAAAAACTAAAATGAAAATGAAATCCAAAGCTAACCCGAATGATATGCAGAATGGCACAATGAGTTCTTCTACCACTACCACAAACACAACAAGGGTATCAATTGATGGATGGACAACTGACCCTCCTTCATTACCAGTTATCGGCACCAGTGTATCTGCAGATGTAGTTACAAATATTAAGAATAAATACGGTGCCACTGTTTATGATATCAGGCAAATGAAATCATCTTCAGGACAGAATATATATGCGGTAAGAGTTATGGATAATGGTCAAATAAGAACAGATTATGTGGGTGCGGATGGGAATGTTATACCCAGGTGATCTTCAGCATAAAACTTTTACGCCAACATCTGCAAGCATATTTAATAGCCTGTTGAGTAACGTACCATGCCCGCAGGCTTTTTCCTTTTCGCTGTAAAGTATTGCTTGCAATTAAGCCATGGTTTATTAATTTTATAATAAATGCCTGTCTTAAAATTGAAAGCTATTAATTGACTGAAGGATCAAATTCAAAAAGGTTCCCAGGTTCTCCTTTTTTTCCTTCGGAACTTATGTAAAGTTTCCCTTCGGGTGAAAAACAAATTCCTTCGGGTTGTGGCATGAGTTCTTTATCAATAAACTGAAATGCTTTAAGTGTACCATCATGCGAATAAACAGCCATGCATTTATTATCCCTGGTTGAAAGCAAATAAATATCATGAGTAACGGGATGAATCGCAATTGCAGAAGGATTAAAATCTAATTTTTGATCAGCTACTTTTTCAAAATCTTTTTTATGAATTAATAAGAAGGGCTGATCATTTAATTTATTAACTGCCATATCGAATGCATATACTGCCTTCGTGGATTTTTTTTCATCTGCCACATTTGATGCATCCTTACAGGCTACCAGCAATTTTTGGGTTACAGGGTCATAACACAACCCTTCGGTATTATTTTCTTTGGATAAGAAAGTTTTAATTTGTTCTACCTGTGGCTTGGTTTGCCAGTCAGATATTTTAAATAAAACACCATGGCTCCACAAGGCATATACAGTATTGTTTACGTAAGTCACATCTTCAATGTCAAATTTTTCTTTGTCCTCCACGGCAAAAGGAATTGTTTTTTCAAGGGTCGCATTTTTATCATCAATTTTTACCAGGTATAAATTGGGATGAAGATCTTCAATGAGAATCAAATGATCTTTATCAATCCAGGTGTTTCCTGAAACTTCCACCAATTGGCCAGGAAGTTTCCATGTATGATTGGGATTTTTTAAATCATAATTATATCCGGCTGTTGTTGCATTTATCCGGAAGGAATCTGCAGGTTTTTTCTGCGGCAGGTCAACAATTAAAGAATTAGCCTTTTGAGTTGAATTGTTAGTGTCACAGGCAAAAAGTAAACATACAAAACCAAAACAGGTTAACAGATTGCGGTTCATAAATTGTTTTTAGGATAATAATTCATTGAAAAATAAAAGTAAGAACTGTAATAATACACAAAACTTCCCTGTAACTTGTTAAAACCTTATTCGTTTAACTAAGCATATTTACATTTGTTCTTATAAAAAAAATTAGCCTTCGATATATAAAAATGATCCTTACTCTTTTAAAATCTACCTGTTTTATTGCCATTATTGTTCTTTATTGTTTACTTCCCGGAAGTGCTGTGGCACAACAAACCAGGGTTACCATCAGGATAGTAACTGCTAAAAAAGAACCTTTGCCTTTTGCCACCGTTTCCGTAATCTCAGTTAAAGACAGTACCCAATCCTTACATAAAGTTTCTGACAGCAGCGGAACCACTGTATTTGATCTTGCACATGAGCAATATATTGTTTCTGTATCATCAATAAATTATGCGCCCTTAAAAAAAGGCATTACTGTAAAAATTGATCGTCCTGTTTTTACTTTTATTGCGGATATAGTTTCAAAATCATTGCAGGGTATAACCATTACAGCTACAAGGCCTGTTATGCGCCAGGAAGATGATAAGACAATTGTTGATCCTGAAAACCTTGCTGCAAGTTCTACAAATGCATATGAGATACTGGAAAAAACACCGGGGTTATTTGTTGACCAGGATGGAAATATCTACCTCAATAGCACTACACCTGCAATCGTTTACATAAATGGCCGTGAGCAAAAAATGAGCACTGCTGATATTGCTACCATGCTTAAAAATTTACCTCCAAATTCCATAGCTAGTATTGAAATATTACGAACCCCTTCTGCAAAATATGATGCCTCCGGAAGTGGAGGTATTGTAAATGTTGTTTTAAAAAAAGGCGTAAAGATCGGGCTGACCGGAAGTGTAACAATTGGCGGTAACCAGGGCAAATATGGTAACCGGTTCATTGGGCTTAATCTTAATAACAATAATGGTAAAGTAACTACTTACCTTAATATGCAATATGGAAAACGCAATAACTCAGAAGAAATAAGAACCGATCGTATGTTTGCCCCAGATTCGTTGCTTAGCCAGGATGCATTTTCATTGTACCCCACCAACAACTATTATCTCGGCTTTGGTATAAATTTTCCTGTAACTAAAAAGTGGGAGCTCAGCTATGACGGAAGAATAAACTATAGCGATTTCGTTAACACCACAACTAATTTTTCGCAAATAAAAAAAGTTAGTAATAATAACCTTATAGCAAATAATACTTCAGCCGTTACCAACAATGGCAATAATTTTAATCTCAGTCAGGGAATAGCTGCAAAATATAAAATTGATACCACAGGTTCAGAGTGGAGCACCGATCTTTCTTACAGCTATTCGCCAACTAATTCAGATCAAATTTTTGTAAATACATTCACCTTTTCGGCTTTCCCTGTCAGCGGTGGTGATGGGAAAATAAAAACGCATCTTAATTTTTTCTCTGCACAAACCAATCTCTTATTAAAACTTTCGCATAAAATTACTTTTGAAACAGGCTTAAAATCAACCAATGTAAGTTTCAATAACACCACAGATTATTTTAAACAAAGCGGAAGTAACAGGATAAAGGATGTTGCACGCACCAGTTCTTACAACTATAAAGAGAATATAAATGCTGCTTATATACAGGCATCAAAAACTATATACGGCATCATTATAAAAATTGGGACAAGGCTGGAGAATACCAACATGAAAGGAAACCAGTTTATTCCTGCAGATACTTCGTTCAGCATCCATCGTACTGATCTTTTTCCATACGTATACATCAGCAAGAATTTATTTAAGATAATGACTTATGATCTGAGAGCTTATCTTGTTTATCGCCGTACAATAAGCAGACCGGGTTATCAATTGCTTAACCCATCACAACGATATGTAGATCCATATCTTTTTGAAACAGGCAATCCATCACTTCGTCCACAGTTCACACAAAATTATGAAGCCAATATTTCTGTAGATGAGCGACCAATACTTGCCATTGGTGTAAATGATACCAAAGATATTTTTACCAATGTTGTTTACCAGGCAGATAGCAACCGCAGCGTTAGTTACAGAACCTATGATAACCTTGGTAAGAATAAAGAAATTTATTTTAGAGCATTAGGTGCAATACCTCCGGGAGGAAAATATTTTATTGTAGCAGGTGTGCAATACAACCATAATTTCTACCAGGGATTGTATGAAGGCAAGCCACTATCCTTTAAAAAAGGAAGCTGGTCAATATTTACTTATCAAACTTTAAAACTCACTTCTACTACACAACTTTCACTAAATGGTTTTGCACGATTTAACGGCCAATTGCAGTTTTACGAACTAAGCAATTTCGGCGCATTAAATTTCAGCGTTACTCAGCAATTAATGAAAAGAAAACTTGTAATAAGTGCCAGCGTAAATGATATTTTATTAACCAACAATAATGATTTCACCATTAACCAGGGAAGTATACATGCCAGTGGTTTTCGCAAGGGAGATACACGGCGATTCGGGGTTAATATTCGCTACAACTTTGGATTTAGGAAAAAAGAACAGAATGATCTTTTCAATATAGAATCTCCCGAGAAGACTAATTAAAATAAGCCATCAGGTTTTGAAACCTGACAGGTCAAATAAAAATAGAATCCATGGGTTCAAGCAGCATAACATTTACATTGCCACTTTGCTTTTTTAATTCAGGAAGAACTTCCTGGTTATAAATTTTTTTTACATCGTCCGCTTTATCAGCGGGTACTTTGAAGTGTGTTAATCGTACTACCATAATATTACCTTTTTAAGATGAATAAAAGGTTTCCAAGGGAGGAAAAAGGGATAGGATTGCATAGGTACAAAGAAAAAATGATTCTTTAAAGAAATATTTATTTGGTTTAATACTTTGAAATATTATTTCAATGTTTCATCAAGCCACTTAAAAAATTCGTGCTGCCAGATCATTGCATTTTGTGCGCTGAGAACAAAATGGTTTTCATCTGGTAAATACAGTAGTTTACTTTTTATTCCTCTTAATTGTGCAGCCTGAAATGCCTGTAATCCCTGCTCTATCGGCACACGATAATCTTTTCCTCCCTGCACTATCAATATTGGCGTATTCCATTTATCAACAAAATTACTTGGCGAATATTTCTCAAAGCTTTTTTGCGCTGCCTTATTTTTTTTGTCCCAATAATAACCGCCAATATCCCAATTGGTGAACCAAAGTTCTTCAGTTGTACCACTCATGCTTTTAAGATCAAAAACCCCGTCATGTGATATAAAAGTTTTAAAACGTCCATTGTGCAATGATTCAAGCATAAAAACAGAATAGCCGCCAAAGCTTGCGCCAACGCATCCTCTCCTGTCTTTATCAACAAATTTTTCTTTTGATATTTCATCAATTGCAGAAAGATAATCTTTCATTGCCTGGCCGCCCCAGTCCTTACTTACGTCCTGCGCCCATTTTGTACCGTTGCCAAATACACCTCTCCTGTCCGGCGCTATAACAATATATCCATGCGATGCCATTAATTGAAAATTCCAGCGAAAAGAATACATTGGAGTTGTGCCCTGAGGGCCTCCCATGCAAAATAATAATGTTGGATATTTTTTAGTTGGATCAAAATCAGGAGGATAAATAACCCACATCGGCATTTGTTTATTATCAGTTGTTTTTACAAAACGTATTTCTGCTTTGCATAAACCAATGGTGTTATACATATTATCATTTACATGACTTAATTGCTTCATATCTCCTGTAGAAATATCAACTGTATACAATTCCGGGGCATGATTCATATCAACTTTTGATGCTATCAATGTATTGCCGGATTGACCAATGATATCTGACACTGCAAATTCTCCTTTAGTGATCTGCCTAATGGTGGATGCAGGGTTTGCACTGCCTAATGTTATCTCAAATAAATGCTCTGTTGCTTTTACAGGCGCCCAGAAATAAATCTTCTTACCATCATCACTCCACTTAAATCCTTCTACATGCAGATCATCACGGTTTGCAGTTAAATTAATTTTATTATTACCGAACATTACTATGAGGTCTTGTTTATCAGATTCAAAACCCTCCCGTTTCATACTCAGCCATGCAAGTGTTCCCTGCTTATTATAAGCAGGATTAATATCGTAACCCATTATTCCCTGCGTTAGATTAATTGTTTTGCCTGTTTCAACATTGTATTGATAAATATCAGTGTTGGTGCTTAATGCATACTCTTTTCCATATTTTTTCTTGGTTACATAAACAACATATTTATTATCCGGACTCCATCTGTAATCTTCATTACCGCCAAAAGGTTTTTGCGGACAATCGAATGGCTCGCCCGGAATAATGTCTTTCTCATTTTCTTTTTTACCATTTGCAAGACGTGCAATAAATACATGATCAAATGTTCCGTCATTCCATTTATCCCAATGGCGATAATTAAGATTATCAAATATGTAGGCATTTGATTTTGTAAGCTCAGGATAAAGGTCTTTGCCGGTAACATTCAACAACTTTACTTCTTTGTTATAAATAATATATTTTCCGTTGGGAGAAATATTTTTATCCCTCATAACGCTATCCTTATTGAATGTTTGAACAGATGAACCGCCTGTTACCGGTACTATAAAGGTTTCCACAGTGCTTTTACTTTCTGCAACATTGGGTGTGCTTACTGAGTAAATTGCACTTTTCCCATCCTTTGAAATGCCAAGCCCTGTTACTCTTCCAAGCTTCCAAAGAAGTTCAGGAGTCATCTTATTTTGGCTTATTGCCGGTAGAGATAAGAATGCTAAAACAAATACAATGATATTCTTCATGAGATAAATTTTTATTAGAGAAAATAAACCTATTGCTTCTTTGTAAAAGTTGTGATCAGTGTTTCCTGTGTGCCATTATTATCAGATTGGGATTCAGCTACCATTACGCTGCCATTAAAATCAGTTATTGTATATTGATTGGCGCCACTCTGCTGAGAATTTATCGTTAAGGTGTTACCATTCAAAGACCATGTACCGCTATCATCAGGTCCGGTGCAGGTTTGGCGGGCTACTCCGCCTAAATACCAAACCATATCTTTATTAAAACCATACGTATTATTTTTTTGACAATCATTAAAGCTGTCGTAAACATCCTTTTCCGTATCACCGGTTTTTATTTTAGCATCAGTGATAGTGTACACTCCTGCAATATTTTCAATTGTTAGCGGAGTGTTGGTTTTACCGCTTTTGCTTTTACAGTTTATATTTATTACAGAACAGATTGAAAAAAATAATATGACTTTTGAAAGATTTAATAATTGAAGCATATAGTTATTTGTTTATGAGTGAAAATAAAGAATAATTAATTAAGATATAAGACACTGATAAAAGAAAGCTTACTCATTTTCCAAATGATATTCTTTTTTTATAAGAGTTATCAGCCTGGTTGCTTTTTCTTTGACCGCTGCCTGCAAGTCCATATCCACCTTTACCAATGATTGAAAAGTTCTTAAGCTATTCAGGAATTCATCTAAATATTGTTCATTCAGTCTTATTGTAGCAGACGGGGATGCAGGCTTCTTATAATAAGTTGTATCTGTAAAAATTTTTAATAGAGCTTTGCCATCAAATAATTGCTGGAGAAGTTTGTTATGGTCAATAGAAAAGTTGGTTTCATAGATATCCCGCAACGCTATGCGTTTTATTTGCTGGTCATAAGATTCAATTGAGTCAACTACATTTCTATGCCGGATCAATCGCAAGCCGCCAGAATTTTTTAACTGATCGAGTGTCCCGCTGTTTTGAAAAAAAGCGGCATGACCAAAAAGTTTTATAGCTAAACTATATCCATAAGCAGGAACTGATTGTTCAGAATGATTAGCAAAGAATATCATCAGTGAATCCAATGTTTGTAATTTGTTAAGCCGGTAAATTTTTATTCTTGAAAATTGAATCGTATCCAGTTGAAGATCTTTTTCGAGTGCAATCATAAATTCTTTCTCACGATTATGTTCAACAATATGCTCTCTTTGATTCTCAGCAAGGAAACCAAGAAATACAGCAAAAAATATCATTAAAAATTCAAGCAAATATTCTCCCCATTTCTTTTTGTGAGTTACGTTGTGTGGGTGTTTATGTACTTCCATATTTTGTACGTTTTGTTGTGTTGGTTGAGTGATTTCTTCAGGTTGGTCCTCGCTCATATATTTACAGGTATAATTGTCAAATTTACTTTTTTATTGGTGTGAATCAACTGCATATTTACTCCAGGTCATATTCTTTTTTAAGAATTTCAAGCGTTTTCAAAATTGGTCTGTGCCAGACACTGACCCAAGGCGGGAGAATGCTCATTTGGCATAGTATATGCAACAATTGTATTATTAATTATCTATAAAATAAATTGTATGAAAAAGTTATTATTTATTCCTTTATTGTATGTAAGTATTAGTTTGCTCTCATGCAGTGGTTCAAGGTATGTGGTAGGTGTGCGTCCGGTTCAACCTGTATATGAGCGTCCTGTTTCTCCGGGTTTAGGATATATCTGGATTGAAGGCGACTGGCGTTACCAGGGTAACGGTTATATATGGCATGAAGGGAGTTGGGGTAGATCGCGTGGAAACCGCCAGTGGCAAAGCGGTGTATGGTTAAACCGTGGTAATGGATATAGCTGGCGCAGAGGTAGTTGGCGCTGATAGCTGTATTGCAGTATGTTGGAAATTGTATATAACCTGAGTTCGGTTTAAGCGGCGATTAATTTTGGCTGATTGAGTTGTTTTATAAGAACAGGATTGGTTTCTTCAATATCTTTTTTG
>OLLO01000777.1_pt1 | contig 13387 bp, 11 predicted proteins | sample 1604551 | NCBI WGS metagenome assembly OLLO01 (sample SAMEA104055720, study PRJEB20765) | soil metagenome | biome: Arctic tundra; feature: Polygonal ground; material: soil | place: USA | collected 2011-09 | depth 0-0.5 m
TAATACATCGTAATTTTTCTTTGAGAGATCATTCAGCTTATCCATTCCTTCATGAAATATTTTCTGATCTTTTTCTTCATAGCAATCATTTATCATAACGGTCATAAATTGCCCAACCATGGCAGCTTTTGCGCCGGGAGTTGACGTTTCAGGTAAAATAGTATTGGCAATTTCATCCAGATAGGCGATGTCATCTGCAGTAAAACTCATTTTGTTGCCGGTACTTTTGCAGCCGGTTAAAAAAGCGTTTCCGCCTACCAATGTTCCTCCTAACAGGAGCGAAATATATTGTACCGCTTCTTTTCTGTTCATAATTTATTTTTTTAAAAAATTTTTTAAATATTAAGATTGTACCCTTTCCGATATTCACGTTTTACAAATTGATTTACGTCATCAAAATTCGTCACTTTCATATTGTCGTTATCCCATAAAAGTTTTATGTATCTACCGGGATAATCAAATCCTTTTCCATCAGCTTTTGGCTTGCGAATATCAAAGCCTCTTATTGCTAAATTAGCCATCAGCAATCCTTCGGTTAACGGTCCTGCCGATTCAAAAGGTGAGCTCACTTCTTTATTTCCATATCCTGCAATACATGCTTCTATCCATTGAACATAGTGACCTTCTGCACTACCCGGCACTCTTGCCATTCTTTGTTTTACCTGAACTTCTTTTGTTTTACTTGTGGGCAGCAGTTGTGGATTTGCACCATAAGTGCCGCACATCATTTTGCCTTTTGTTCCTATGAATAAAGTGCCGTTTCCTCCATCACCAAAAACTTCATTAGGCAATAATTCTTCCGGTCTTTCCGGTTCTATGCCGCCATCCATCCAATGCACGGTAACTTCATGCTTTGTTTTATGTGTTTTAGGAAATGTAAGAATTACATAACTTGAAGGTGGACAGCTTTCAGGAAAATAACCACGTTTGAATTCATCTACATAAACGCTTCCCACACTTGCCTGTACATCGGTAACATATTTTAGATCGAGAACAGTAAATGCCGGCGCCATTATGTGGCATCCCATATCTCCCAAAGCACCGGTTCCATAATCCCACCAACCACGCCAGTTAAAAGGAACAAGCTTTTCAATGTAATCTTTATAAGGCGCTGTTCCTAACCATAAATTCCAATCTAAAGTTTTGGGCACTTCCGCTTTTTGAGAAGGCCATGGAATTCCCTGCGGCCAAACCGGGCGATCTGTCCAGCAATAAACAGTATGCACTTTACCAATAACACCTGCATCATACCAGTCAACCAATTGGCGAACTCCATCACCGGAAGCGCCCTGGTTGCCCATTTGTGTTACTACCTTATATTGTTTAGCGGCATTTGTTAGTACCCGTGCTTCATAAATATCATGCGTTAATGGTTTTTGAACATATACATGCTTGCCCAATTGCATGGCGCCTAAAGCTGCCACTGCATGATTATGATCGGGAGTGGAAACTGATACTGCATCAAAATGTTTTGATTCCTTATCAAACATTTCACGCCAGTCTTTATAATATTTTGCTTTGGGAAAATTTTTAACTGATGTTGCTGCTCTTTTATCATCTACATCACACAAAAAAGCAATATCTGCTTTTCCGCTTTTAAAGAAGTTTGCAATATCGCTTTCTCCTTTTCCACCCACACCAACACCTGCAATTAACAACCGGTCACTGGGAGCTATAAAACCCTTTCCGCCCAACACATGCCGTGGTAGTATGATGAAACCAGCAGCGGTAATTGCTGTATTCCTGAGAAATTCCCTTCGTGATGTAGAAGAAATATTTTTTGTGTCATCAGTCATACTTTAATTTTTTTTAAGCTATTTAAACATTTTGTTTTTTCAATTCACTAACAGCATGGTCAACTGCACGGGCTGTTAGCGCCATATAAGTAAGGGATGGATTAACGCATGCTGCAGATGTCATACATGCACCATCAGTAACATATACGTTTGGCGCATCCCATACCTGGTTCCATTCATTAAGCACAGAAGTTTTTGGATCTCTTCCCATACGGGCTGTTCCCATTTCATGAATTCCCATTCCCATTGCATAGTTATTGTCGAAAGTGTTTACATTTTTTACGCCTGCTACTTCCAGCATTTCTTTTGCATCTTCCATCATATCCTTACGCATCTTTTTTTCATTTTCTTTTATTTCACAATCTATGGCAAGCACAGGCAATCCCCATTTATCTTTTTTATTTTTATCAAGAGAAATTTTGTTTTCATGATAAGGCAAAGTTTCTCCGAATGCAGTAAAGCCAATAGACCATGGACCTAGCTCTGATAGCGCATCTTTAAAGTCACCTCCAATATTTAATTCAGCAATATCCCGTGACCAGCCACTTCTGCTTGCACTGCCCTGGTATCCGAAGCCACGAATGTAATCACGCTTATCGCCAAATAAATTTCTGTAACGTGGAATGTATGGTCCGTTAGGACGGCGACCAAAATAATATTTATCATCATACCCTTCTACCGTGCCTCCTGCACCACAACGGAAATGATGATCCATAAGATTATTACCTAACTCACCACTGCTACTGCCCAATCCGCCCTGCCAAACATTGGTTGCTGAATTCATTAATACCCATGCAGAATTTAATGTAGATGCATTAAGGAAAATAATTTTTGCAAAGTATTCATACGTTTGATTGGTTTGTGCATCCAACACTCTTACGCCTGTGGCTTTTTTTGTGTCCTTATCATAAATTATTTCTGTAACAATACTCCATGGACGTAGCGTTAACTTACCCGTTGCCATTGCGGCCGGAAGTGTGGAAGATTGAGTGCTGAAATAAGCTCCGAAAGGGCATCCTAACCAACATTTATTTCTGTATTGGCAATTTGCTCGTCCCTGAATGGGTGCTGTGAGATTTGCACTTCTGCCCATTATCATTCGTTTGCTTTTGTAATGAGCATTCATACGTTCTGCCACATCTTTTTCAACGCAGTTAAATTCCATCGCAGGTAAAAATTCGCCATCAGGTAATTGCGCTAATCCATCTTTTGATCCGTTAATGCCCGCAAATTTTTCTACATAACTATACCATGGTGCTATGTCTTTATATCTGATTGGCCAATCAACCGCAATACCATCTTTTGCGTTGGCTTCAAAATCAAAATCGCTCCAGCGATAACTTTGACGACCCCATAAAAGTGAGCGTCCGCCTACCTGATAGCCTCTGTACCAATCAAAGCGCTTTACCTCTACATAAGGATTTTCTTTTTCATTTACCCAGAATTCTAAATTTTGTTCATTTAAGGGATAGTCTCTGCTAAGTACCGGATAATCTTTTATCATTTGTTGTGTGCGACCGCCACGATGAGGAAATTCCCACAGGCCTTTAGTTGCATTTACATAATCTTTTACATGCTCAATGTTTCTCCCTCTTTCAAGCATTATTGTTTTCAAACCTTTTTCAGTGAGCTCTTTTGCTGCCCAGCCTCCTGATATTCCTGAGCCTATTACAATTGCATCATAAGTATTTTCTGGCATAGGATTTTTTAAATTTTAAATTTTTATTTTTTATGTTGAATTTAAATTTTTCTATTGCTAAATGGCTTTATTGCTGAATTGTTGATTAATCATTGTCAATTATAAATTCTATACATCGCAAATTTTAATGGCTTCTCTTAAAGAATCTAATTTATCAGTATAGGTAGGAACAAATTCCTGTGCAACATAACCTTTGTAGCCGGTTTCAACAATTGCTTTCATTACCGCCGGGTAATATAATTCCTGTGTATCATTAATCTCATGCCTACCGGGAACACCACCTGTATGATAATGAGCAATGTACTGATGATTATCTTTAATGTTTCTTATAATATCTCCCTCCTGAATTTGCATGTGATAAATATCGAACAGCAATTTAAAATTTTCTGAGCTGATGCGTTTGCAAAGCTCTGCTCCCCATTCTACATGGTTGCACATGTAATCCTTATGATCAATTTTGCTGTTCAAAAGTTCCATTACCATGGTAACTCCATTTTTTTCAGCAAAAGGTAAAATTTTTTTCAATGCGTCCATACAATTTTTCATTCCTGTTTCATCATCCATTCCTTCACGCTTGCCACTAAAGCAGATTAGATTTTTATATCCCGCTTTTGCCATCACCGGTATTACTTCTAAATATTCTTTTATAAGCTGGTTATGATAAATGGGATTATCCAATCCATTGTATAAATTATTATCGCCTGCGGTATAGCACATAGAACTGTAAATGCCGTGCTTTTGAAGAAAAGGCCAGTCTTTTGGGCCTACCAAATCAATTGCATTAAACCCGATTTCTTTTACTGCTTTACACAATTCATCTAAAGAAAGATAACCGAACGTCCAGCGTGAAACAGAATGATTGATATTGCCTTTCAATTTATAATTTTTTTCATCCTCAAAATTATTTGCAAAAGAAATGGAAGGTGCAGCTAAGAATGCTGATGTGCCCAGAGCAATATTTTTTAAAACATTTCTGCGTGATACAGGCATACAATTATATTTTAATATATTTTAAGCAAGCTGGCTTGCAGCTAATCCCTCTTGGGTTTCTATTTCTGTTATATCTCTTTTATTATCCCTGAAAAGAAGCATAAATAATATTATTACAACAACAGCAATCGCTGCAGGTATGAGCCAGATTGATTTCCAATTGTGGCCTCCTGAAGTTATATAAGCATCAACAATAGGCCCTGAAACTAATGAGCCGATTAACATCCCTACGCCGTAAGTTGCTAAAGTTATCAATCCCTGAGCTGCGCTTTTAAATCGTTCTCCTGCAAGGTTATCAGTATAAATCTGCCCGGTTACAAAAAAGAAATCGTAACAGATGCCGTGTAATAAAATTCCAACTATCAGCATCCAATAATTTGCATCAATATTTCCGTAAGCAAATAATCCATACCGAACCGCCCATGCTAACATGCCTATTGCCAGCATCTTTTTTACACCAAACCTTATAAATAAAACCGGCATTAAGAGCATAAATAATATTTCCGAAACCTGGCCTAAGGATTGGATACCTGCTGTAGATTGCATTCCCTTTTCATTTAAAAATAAATTGGTAAAGTTGTAATAAAATGCAAGAGGAATACAAATAGCAATTGATGAAATGAAGAATATTAAATATGATTTATTTTTTAATAAACGAAGTGCATCAAGACCAAGAATATCTCCAATAGAAGTTTTCACACCTTTTTTTGCAGGCAATGTTGCAGGCAACGTGAAACTGAAAAACCCTAAAATAATTGAAGCAATTGCAGCCATTTTAAATGTATTGGCCAATGCAGATTCACCGCCTTGTTTATCCCATCCAAATACACTGATGGCAATACCGGCAACTATCCAGCCTATTGTGCCCAACACACGAATAAATGGAAATTCCTTACTTGGATTTTTCATTTGCCGGAATGATATTGAGTTTACCAAAGCCAGTGTGGGCATAAACAATATCATATAGATTAAGATGCTGGGATAAAAACTTCCAAAACTTTGTGCACCGGAAGCATTCCATAATAATATGCCACCAAGTATATGAAGCACTGCTAATATTTTTTGTGCAGAAAAAAATTTATCTGCAATTAACCCAATAACGAAAGGCGCAATAATAGCTCCGATTGATTGAGTTAAATATGCCAAACTTATTTCTGTACCACTGGCCTGGAGTTTTTTCCCCAGGAAAGTTCCCAGGGTTACAAACCATGCACCCCAGATAAAAAAATTTAAAAACATCATGGTGGAAAGCTGCAATCGTGTAGTAAATTTCATCGCTGATTAATTATTGGAATTAAATGTACTATTTTTAATGCAAGATTTTATTTTAAGAGAAAAAGAATTTAAACAATTTTCGAAAACTATCAAGTATATTTTAAAAGAATTATTTTCTATATCAGAATTTTTTAATTATGAGAAAATTAAAAATGGGAATGATAGGTGGCGGAAAGGATGCTTTTATAGGAGCTATTCACCGGATTGCTGCCAATACAGATGGTTTGGTAGAATTAGTTTGTGGTGCACTCAGCATTGATAGAGATATTGCCATAGATAGCGGACGCTCTTTGTTTTTACCTGAAAACAGGATTTACACTACCTACCAGGAAATGCTTGAAAAGGAAAGCCAATTACCGGCAGAACAAAAAATGGATTTTGTAACAATTGTAACACCAAACTTTGCACACTTTGCACCTGCAATAGCATGCCTCGAAAAAGGATTTCATGTTGTGATTGAAAAGCCAATAACAGTTACTTTGGATGAAGCAAAAAAACTTAAGCAAAAAAAAGATGAGACAGGGTTACTTCTTTGTCTTACGCATACTTACTCTGGTTATCCAATGGTTAAAGAAGCCCGTCAACTAATTAAAAATGGAGCAATAGGAAAGATCAGAAAAATTTATGTGGAATACAGACAGGGATGGCTAAGCAGACTTTCCGAAAGAGAAGGCAATGCACAGGCAGCCTGGAGAACTGATCCGAAAAAAGCAGGCAAAAGCGGGGTGATGGGTGATATAGGCACTCATGCAGCACATCTTGCTGAATACATTTCGGGATTGCATATTACTCATCTTTGTGCACAGCTCAACACTGTTGTTGAAGGTCGTGCTTTGGATGATGATGGAAGTGTATTATTAAAATTTGAAAATAATGCAACCGGAGTATTAATAGCCACGCAGGTAGCCGCAGGAGAAGAAAATAATCTCTCAATAAAAATTTATGGAGAAAAAGGCGGACTCGAATGGCATCAGCAGGAGCCAAATACTTTGTTGGTTAAATGGTTAGATAAACCTGCAGAAATTTTTCGTGCAGGCTCGGGTTATTTAAGTTCTGTCGCAAAAAATAATTGCCGCACTCCCGGCGGGCATCCTGAAGGTTATTTGGAAGCGTTCGCAAATATTTATAAAAATTTTGCCCTGACATTATTGGCAAAAATTAATAACACAGAATTGCAAAATGAGTTGATAGATTTTCCATCTGTAGAAGATGGAATAAGAGGTATGGCATTTATTGAGAATGTGGTAAAAAGCAATGAGTCAGATAAAAAATGGATGGAGAATACCCTCTAAATCTCCCTAAAGGGAGACTTACAAAATGCTGAAAGAAATGATAGTAAGTTTAAAAATTGTTAACCATAAAAAATCCATCCGTCGGTTGGCGGAAGGATTTAGGAGGGTTTCTAATGCGAACAATTAAAGGTCCCGGAATTTTTTTAGCTCAGTTTTTGGATGATAAACCACCATTCAACGATCTGAAAAATATTTGTCAATGGGCAAAAAGCCTTGGCTTTATTGGCGTGCAAATTCCTACAACAGACGCAAGATGTATTGATCTGCAAAAATGCGCTGAAAGTAAAATCTATGCCGATGAATTGAAAGGGCTGGTTAATGAATGTGGTTTGGAGATTACAGAACTATCTACCCATTTGCAGGGGCAATTGATAGCAGTGCATCCGGCTTATGATAAATTGTTTGATGCCTTTGCACCCGAACAATATCGCAACAATTCAAAAGCAAGAACCGAATGGGCTGTGCAACAACTTAATTATGCGGCAAAGGCGTCTCAAAATTTAGGCTTGAATGCTCATGCAACTTTTAGTGGCGCTTTATTATGGCATACAATGTATCCATGGCCGCAGCGGCCCGAAGATTTGGTGGAAGAAGGTTTTGAGGAACTTGCAAAACGCTGGCTGCCTATTTTAAATGAGTTTGATAATTGCGGCGTAGATGTCTGTTATGAAATTCATCCCGGAGAGGATCTTCATGATGGTGTTACTTATGAAATGTTTTTAGAAAAAGTAAATAATCATTCACGGGCATGTTTGTTATACGATCCGTCGCATTTTGTTTTGCAATGCCTGGATTATCTTGCTTACATAGATAATTATCATTCACGCATCAGGGCTTTTCATGTAAAAGATGCTGAATTTAACCCCACAGGAAAACAAGGAGTTTATGGCGGCTATCAAAACTGGATTGATAGGGCCGGACGTTTTCGTTCACTGGGTGATGGGCAGGTTAATTTCAAATCAATATTCAGCAAACTGGCTGCTTATGATTATCCCGGCTGGGCAGTTATGGAATGGGAATGTTGTTTAAAAAATTCAGAAGACGGTGCAAGAGAAGGAGCGGAGTTCATCAAAAAAAATATTATTCGTGTAACTGATAAAGCATTTGATGATTTTGCAGGCACAACTAAAGATGAAAAATTAAATCGTTCTGTTTTAGGACTTGAATAATCTTTTTCAATCTATATATTTAAAACGAATTTTAAATTCTTTTTCATTTCTAAAAAAATAAACATGTATAAAATAACTCTTTTCTTATTTGTAACCATTTTATATGTTAGTTGCAGTTTTTCACAAGTAAATACTATGAACATACCTGAAAATAAACTCACTCAAAAAGAAAAAAATAACGGATGGCAATTATTATTTGATGGAAAATCAACCAATGGATGGCATACTTACGGAAAACAAAATGTAGGAAAGGCGTGGAAAGTGGAGGATGGCGCTTTGCACGTGGATGCTGCCAGTAAAAAAAACTTTTCAACAAACGAAGGTGGGGATATTGTTACTGCTGAAGAGTTTGATAATTTTGATCTGAAGCTTGAATGGAAAATTTCTAAGAATGGCAACAGTGGTATAATAATTTATGTAAAAGAAGATGTTGCCAAATATCAGGAATCTTATTTTACGGGTCCTGAAATGCAGGTGCTTGATAATGCCGGTCATGCAGATGGAAAAATCTACAAACACAAAGCAGGCGATCTTTATGATCTCATCGCATCCAAAAAAGATGCAACTAAACCAGTAGGCGAATGGAATTACGCAGAAATAATTGCCAACAAAGGCAAGCTTGATTTTTATCTAAATGGTGAACATACCGTTAGCACTACAATGTGGGATGATAACTGGAGAAAGATGATAGCAGCCAGTAAATTTAAAGCCTGGCCGGATTTTGGAACATTTAAAAAAGGCAGAATTGATCTGCAGGATCATGGGGATTATGTGTGGTATAGGAATATTAAAATAAAAAGACTTTAATAGTTGGTGTAACAAGAGGAACTGCCAGGTTTTACAGAATATTTTCCAGTTCTCTTAAATGGTAAATAGTATAAGTTGGAGTTAAAGTGGTGGTGGCATTTATATGATTTACAAAAATGCTGTCCATCCCGGCATTAATAGCTCCCTGAATATCTGCATCAAGGTTATCACCTATCATAATACTTTCATTTAACTGCGCCCCGGCTTTATTAATTGCATATTCAAACATTTCTTTTGATGGCTTAATACAACTTGATATTTCGGAAGTAATAACATTTGTAAAGTATTTTGCAATATTTGAATTGGTGATCTTACTCCATTGTGTTTTCTCAAACCCATTGGTTAAAAGATGCAGTATGTATTTTTTATTTACGAGATAATCTAATATCTCGGTAGTGTAATCAAATAATCTTTTTTTGGTAGGAAGTATCTCTAAAAATTTAACGCTCATTTTTTTTGCTAAAACTTCATCTCCAATTTTAAAATCAAGCAGGGTACGCTGCATACGCTTCCACTTAAGTTCTTCAACGGTTATAAATCCTTTGTGGTATCTGTCCCACACAATAGCGTTATGATGGAGGTAAGTAGTATAAAAATCATCAAATGGTGAGATAACCAGTTCCTTTAATTTAAAATGCTCATACAATTCACTCAGCGCTTCTTTGGCATTGGTATCAAAATCCCAAAGGGTATGATCAAGATCAAAAAATAAATGCCTGTATTTGTTTCTATTCATAATAAGTTTGCAATTTACATTACAATCTTTTCAATTATGAGTTCTCAAAATTCCCCCTTCAGGAGGCAAGGGGGTTTGAATGTGGTAATAACAGGAGCAGGTAAGGGAATGGGAAAAGCAACTGCTGATAAATTTGCCGCAGATGGAAATAATTTATTTATCTGTGCACGAAATGAGAAAGAACTTTCTGAAACAGCCAAAGAACTGGAAGCAAAATATAATTGCAAAGTGTTTTATTTTCCTGCAGACCTGAGTGAAAAAAGATCTGCACAGGAATTTGGTAATTGGGTTTTAAAACAAGCTTCCCAGGTAGATATCTTAATAAACAATGCAGGGCAATTTATTCCCGGCAGTATTTATAATGAAGAAGATGGGCTGCTTGAAAAAATGATTGGCATTAATTTATACGCTGCTTATAATTTAACAAGAATCCTGTTACCAAATATGATGGATAAAAAGCAGGGACACATTTTTAATATCTGTTCCATTGCTGCATTAAAAGCCTATGCCAATGGCGGCTCTTACAGTATAAGTAAATTCGCTTTAATGGGATTCAGTAAAAATTTAAGGGAAGAATTAAAGCCATACAATATAAAGGTTACTGCAGTTTACCCGGGAGCAGTTTATACCTCATCATGGTATGCAAGCGGAGTATCTGAATCAAGAATAATGGAAGCATCGGATATTGCAGATGTTATTTTTGCCAGCGCTAAATTATCTCCGCAGGCTTGTGTTGAAGACATTGTAATACGTCCGCAACTTGAAGATATGTAATATCATGGTTTTTTAACATCCTGTTATTTTTCAACATCTTCTTTACTTTTTATTATAGGTTAATTTTGCATTTTAAAGATGTGTGATGGATAAAAATTTACAGGCAGTTATTTTCAGTGGCTTTTCTAAATATTTCCTCGCACTTTTCTTTACCTTTTTATTTTCTTTTTCTTTTGCGCAGGTTAAATTTTCAGCTGCTGCTAATGACAGAACTATAGGCAAAAACGATTATCTCCAGGTGCAGTTCACCATAGAAAATGCTGCCAATGTTGAAAGCATCACACCACCTTCATTTAAAAACTTTGCTGTTGTAAGCGGGCCAAATCACCAAAGCAGCATGAGCAATGTAAATGGTAATATAAAGCAATCGCTTTCTGTTGGCTTCGTGTTACAGCCATTAGCCACAGGCAACTTCACAATTAGTTCTGCAACAGCTAAAGCTGACAGAAAGGAGTATCACTCTAATCCATTAACCATACGGGTAACTAATTCTACATCTTCAAATAGGGCAGGAGGTAATTCTTTATTATCTCCGTTTGGTAATATCACACCGGACTTTCCCATAGAACCTGTAACACATCAGTTTGACGATTACATCCTTCAAAAAGGAGAGAATGTAGCAGAGAAGATAAAGAGAAATCTCTTTATAAAAATTGATGTAAGCAAAAAAAGCTGTTATGTAGGAGAGCCAATTATTGCCACCTATAAATTATATACAAGATTAAAATCCGAGTCAAATGTTGTAAAGGCTCCTTCATTCAATGGCTTTTCGGTTAGTGAATTGGAGATGCCGGATAATTATTCGCTAAGAACAGAAAAGTATAACGGAAGGGAATACAATGTTTATACCCTGAGAAAAGTACAGCTGTATCCATTGCAATCGGGTAAATTAAGTTTAGAACCTGTGGAAGTTAAGAACAGGATAACTTTTTTAAAAGCTGAATATGCAGGTAAAAGAAAGGGAGATATTTTTTATGATATGCTTCGTGATTTTGCAGACGAGAATGCACCCGGAAATGCAACAGAGCAACAGATTATAACAGTAACATGTGATACGTTGAACATTAATGTAAAGCCGTTGCCTGATGCAAATAAGCCTGCCTGGTTTAAAGGGGCAGTAGGTAATTTTAAAATTGTTGCCAGTCTTGAAAAAAATAATATTACAACAGATGATGCAGGCTCTTTAAAGATTATTATTTCCGGTGCAGGAAATATACAGTTGATAAATGCTCCGAATGTTTTGTGGCCTCAGGGTATAGAAGGATTTGAATCTAAATCTTCAGAAAATTTAGATAAGTTCAGTATACCAATGAAGGGTGATAAAGTATTCATTTATCCATTCACAGTTACCAATCCGGGTGAGTATACTATTCCTGCAATTAATTTTTTATATTTTAATATCAGCACACAATCTTATAAAACAATAAGCACCCAACCGCTTTCTATCCATGTTGTAAAAGGAACCGGCAATTCTCAAAAAGTATTTAATTCTGTTAATCAGATCAATAATGATGAATATAAAAATTGGTATGAGTTTATTTATACTTATCGCATTTACTTTATAGGAGCACTGTTGCTTTTATTTGTATTAATGATATTATTTGTAAAGAATAAAAGAGAAAAGAAAGATGCTGTAATTGAAAGCGATGTGCACACGAATATTTCTGAAAATAAACTTGAAGAAACAAATGAATTTATTATTCCTGCAAACCCTTTGGCAGATGCAGAAGAAAAACTTTCGGAAGGTGCTATCAGCCAGTTTTATAAAGTGCTCGATGTTTCATTATACAAATATTTATCTGAAAAATTAAAAGTTCCCGTTGAAGAATTAACGAAGAAAAAAATTAATGAGCGCATGGATAAATGCAATGTAGGAGTTGGTACAGCTTTATTAGTAAACTCGTTGTTAGAAGATATACAGCTTAATTTATATGCTCCTGTTTCTTCCGAAACACAAATGCAGGAAGTGTATGAAAAGGCAAGTGAAGTTGTGTCGTTGCTTGATAAACAGATCTGTTAAGATATCGTGAGACGTGAAAGGTGAAACGTGAAATAGTGTATTTCTCTTTCACGTCTGACGTCTCACGTTTCACGGGTGATCTGTGAATTTATAGCCAATGCTTCTTACCGAGTGAAAATATTTTGGGTTACGGCTGTCATCTTCAAAATACTTTCTGAAGTTTAAAATAAAATTATCAATGGTCCTGGTAGTAGGGTAAACATTATAGCCCCATACAGCCTGTAGTATCTTTTCTCTTGGCACCACTTCATTTTTATTTTCTATCAGGAGCTTAAGCAGCATAGCTTCTTTTTTTGTAAGCGCTATCTTTTTGCCTTGTTTATTGGTGCCTTCCAATGCTTTAAAATTAATATTATTCTTACCAAAATTATATTCATCTGCAACAGGCTCCTTTGATGCAATGCGTTTACTTTTATTAATTAATTTATTTACACGAATAAGAAGCTCTTCAAGATTGAATGGTTTGGTAAGATAATCGTCTGCACCTTTTTTTAAACCTAATACACGATCGGCGCTACTGTTTTTTGCGCTTAATATTAAAATAGGAATTTCGTTTCTTTGCAGCCGGATATTTTCGCAAACGCTTATTCCATCCAGCTCCGGAAGCATTACATCAAGAATTATCAGATCAAAATATTCATTTTGCACAGCCTTTAAAGCTTCGGCGCCATCGTAGGCGGAAGTAACTTCATATCCTTCCAACTCTAAATTTAATTTTAGCGCTTCGTGCAAATTTTCCTCGTCTTCTACTAATAATATTGAAAGTTTTTTTTCAGGCATATTACAATTTAACTTCAAAAATACTTCCCCGCGGATTATTATTTGTTAC
>OLLO01000415.1_pt1 | contig 13072 bp, 14 predicted proteins | sample 1604551 | NCBI WGS metagenome assembly OLLO01 (sample SAMEA104055720, study PRJEB20765) | soil metagenome | biome: Arctic tundra; feature: Polygonal ground; material: soil | place: USA | collected 2011-09 | depth 0-0.5 m
AAAACTTTAAATTGCATAAGCATTGTTAACACAATTATAAATGTAAAATTATGAGAAAGCTTTTTTCAACAAAATATAACACAGGCGCATACAGCACAGCCCTGGTGATATTGCGTTTAGGGTTTGGTATTTTATTGGCGCATCATGGATATCTTAAGTTCTCCAACTTTCAGCAAACAGAAGGATTTATGCAGGATTTTCTGGGATTAGGAAAATCAATTACAACAGGACTTGTAATTTTTGCAGAATTGTTCTGTGGCATTCTTGTTATACTTGGATTATTTACACGCCTCGCATGCATACCGATAATTATAATGTTCATTGTAATTATTTTTAAAATAGGTCATGCTGATTTTTTTGGAAAAGAAGAATTACCAACTGCATATATAATACCTTTTATTGCATTACTGTTTACAGGAGCAGGAAAGGTTAGCATTGACAACATGATAAGTAAATAATCAGTAGTAATTTTTAATCATTGTTTACATCCGAAACACAGATCCGTATTCATTATGCTCTCACTGACCAAATGGGAGTTGTTTACCATGGACATTATGCGCAATTTTATGAGATAGGAAGAACAGAGGCGATCAGAACTCTTGGATATACTTATAAAGACATTGAAGCAATGGGAATTCTGCTTATTGTTACAGATATTCATACACGTTTTTTACGTCCTGCAAAATATGATGATCTTATAACAGTAAAAACAACCTTAAGAGAAATACCCCTGTATCATAAAATTGTTTTTCATAGCGAGATTTATAACCAGGAAAATGAATTACTGAATACAGGTGATGTAACGCTGTATTTTATGGAAGCAAAAACTATGAAGCGTTGCGAAATGCCGGAAGTGCTGAAAGAAAAACTTTCTAAATATTTTTAATTCTGCAAGTCCCTCTCCTTTTGAAGGATTTAGGGTGAGGTTTACAATCTATGATGATCTGCTCTCCAGTTTTGTATAGCCTTCTTAATATCACCCGCTTTCATATTTTCATCAGAAGCTTTTTGAGCAAGCGATACAAATTCTGCATCATCAGCAAAACGCAAAGCAATTATTTGGCCCATTCTTAAACGGCTATCTAAAGGTTTCCCTGTTAAAATAAAATGCCTGAAATTTTCTTCTGCTCTTATTGCCCTGTCTTGTGCTCTTAACGCAAAAGCTCTTGTATAAATATAAAAAAATATGCTAACGATACACAGAGCAAATATTAAACCTGCATCTAGCCTGCCTGAACGGTGATCATAAGCTCTATAAAAATTCCAAACCGAAGCTGCCAGAATTGCAACAATCAATAAAAGAAGAACATAATGATACATCGGTACATATTGCCTGTGATTTTTATAATTTTGTGTTTGCATAATAAAAGGTTTAAAAGTTTAAAAGTTTAAAACGTTTAAGGGTTTAAGAGTTTAAGAGTTTAATGTTGTGAAGATATGTTTTTTAAATGTTCTTACATCACTTTAAAATATCCAGTACCTTCCACATTTTCTCTCTAACCGTTGACGGGCTTCCATCAAAATTATTTACGATAAAAGAAAATGTATATTCCATTCCTTCTTTATTTTTTATATACCCGGTATAACTTCTTACTCCATTAATGTATCCATCTTTCATTTTGATACCATTTATTTCCGGCAAATCATAATAAAAAGATGAAAACCAGTTTTGATCTTTTGCATATTGCATAATGGCAACCAAAGTAGCTGTTGTTACCCGGTTTGCAGGAGATAATCCGCTACCATCAATTATTTTTAAAGAAGATCTTTCAATTCCTTTTTTACTCCAGAAATCTCTTATAATTTTTACACCATTGTCAGTAGTACCTGATTTTGTTTTTTCGTAAGCAATTGTTTTCACCAATACTTCTCCATATAAATTAATACTCTTTTTTAGAAACCAATACATAATGCTATCAAGTGGCGGAGATATATGTGTATAAAATATTGTATCAGGCTGGTCCCATTTACCTTTCCCTTTCAGGTAATTAATATTGTTATCAGGATAAACTTTTCCCGAAGCAATATCCTTGTAAATTGTAGCGGCTAATAATTTACCACCATCAGGCATTGACCCGGCAACAACAAAGCTATCTTCGTTTATAGGAATTGTTCCTCTTATAAAACCTGTTTCTGCATCGGCGCCAGGTAAATATATGTATTGTCGCCACTACCTTTTTCGGCAGAAGTAAGTTCATTTATTAAATGAATTCCGGGTAAAAATTTTGGCCTTGTGGCAATGATCTTTACCGGTTCGCCAATTTTTTTTCCCGATCTTAAAATCAAATCATATTGATTCTCTCTCCAGTTTAATGCTGATGCGCCTGCACCATAATAATTTCCAATATCCTGCCATAACCATCCATCAGGTATTCTTTGTGTGCCCCAAAGTCTGTCATCTCCTAAAACAATTCCGTTAATCTGTTGTATCTTATTTTGTTTGATCACCTTTTCAAATTCTGTAAGAATAATATTTTCTTTTGTAGATGAATAACGCCAGCTTCCTAATGTTGGATCTCCGCTTCCAACTATATAAATATTCCCCTTTAAAACTCCGCTATCAATTTTTCCATCATAACCCAATTTGGTTTTATAGCTGTAATCTTTCCCTAATAATTCGAATGCAGTTGCACTGGTTATAACTTTCTGGCAGCTTGCAGGCGCTACACCTATTTGTGAATTCTTATCAAAGATTATTTTACCTTTTCTACTTTCAACAACAAATAGGCAGATCGTTCCATGCTTAAATTGGGAATCCGCTACCAGCTTAGTAACAGCAGCATCCAGTTTTTGCGAAATATTTTGAGAATGGGAGGCAATTGAAAATAAAAAAAACATTATGACTATACTTGTCTTCATCAGCAATATTTTACTTTCAAAATTAAAATAATTAAATTTGAAGTATGGAGAATGAAATTAAAGAACCGGCTTTAAAATACAACTACCTTTCTGCTCAGGAATATCTTGAAATGGAAAGGTCATCTCCTGAAAAGCATGAGCTTCACCGTGGCACTGTTATTACTATGACAGGTGCATCTTTAAAGCATAATCAAATTGTAAGTAACCTTGTTGCAGATATTGGCACATTTCTAAAAGGTAAATCCTGCCAGGTGTTTCCCGGTGATCTTCGCACTAAAGTTCCTACTGCAGATACGTTTACTTATCCTGATGTGTCAATTGTTTGCGGTGAGCCTGAATTAATGGATGAGCATTTTGATACCATCCTGAATCCTTCAGTTATCATTGAAGTACTAAGTCCTTCAACTGAAAAATATGACAAGGGAAATAAATTTCTTTACTACATGCAAATCTCATCGCTTAAAGAATATTTTATGATAAGCTCAACAGAAATTTATATTCAAACTGCATGCAAACAAAGCGACAGCTCATGGAAATTTGAGGAAATAAAGGATATAAACGCCTCGCTTTTTATAAATACAATCGAACACAATATCTCTTTGAATGATATTTACGGTAATGTAATATTCTAACCTTTTTTACTCATCCGCATTGATTTAAAATTCTTCATGAAAGAAATTTATGCATCAATTATAACGATCGGCGATGAATTGCTTATTGGTCAGGTGATTGATACCAACAGTGCATGGATAGCACAGGAATTAAACAAGGCTGGCATTTTTGTAAAACGCCGTGTGGCAGTAGGTGATAATGAAAATGATATACGCATTGCCCTGGATGAAGAAAGCCAACATGTAGATATCATTTTAATAACCGGCGGACTTGGTCCTACCTCGGATGATATTACAAAGCCTTTGCTGTGTAAATATTTTAACGGTAAGATGATCGTTAATGAAGATGCTTTACAAAATGTAAAATATCTTTTTGAAAAAGTATTTAAAAGACCGGTTACGGAAGTTAACCTAAAGCAGGCTGAAGTGCCGGATGTATGCACTGTGATTCAAAATAAAAGAGGTACAGCGCCGGGAATGTGGTTTGTCCAAAGGACTTCCGATGGAGAAAAGAAAGGAAAAATTTTTGTCAGCATGCCCGGCGTGCCGAATGAGATGCAGGGCATGATGAAAACTGTAATTGAAAAATTGAAAAGCAGATTTGAATTGCCTGTTATCGTTCACAAAACATTATTAACTGCAGGCATTGGAGAATCAATGTTAGCGGAGCAAATAAAAGATTTTGAATCAGCTTTGCCATCCAATATTAAATTAGCTTACCTCCCCAATTATGGAATGGTCAGGCTTCGGCTAACAACTTCAGGATATGAAAAAGGTATAATAGAAAGAGAAATAGAAACACAATTCGAAACACTTAAATTCCTTGCAAAAGAATATTTAGTTACAGATGAGGATGAGCCCATGGAAAAAGTTATCGGCAAATTACTCTCAGCAAGAAATGAAACCATGTCTACCGCAGAAAGTTGTACCGGCGGTTATATTGCACATCTTATAACTTCAATTCCCGGTTCATCAAAATATTTTAAAGGAAGTGTGGTCAGCTATGATAATGAAGTAAAAGAAAATGTGCTGAATGTTTCCGATGAAACATTACAAACATTTGGCGCTGTAAGTGAAGAAACTGTAAAAGAAATGCTGAAAGGCGCTTTGGATGTTTTAAAAACAAATTATGCAATTGCAGTATCCGGTATTATGGGTCCGGATGGAGGAAGTGCTGAAAAACCGGTTGGCACTGTGTGGATAGCAGTTGGCAGTAAGTCCTTCGACAAGCTCAGGATTGAAACTCAAAAATTAAATTTAAGATTCGACAGGATGCGAAATATTCAGATCACCTCTATGAATGCTTTAAACCTGCTAAGAAAACTTATATTGTCTGAACCATGATTTAAGTGATTAATAGGATTAACATGAAATAATTATCTTTGGCGCAACTATATATTATCTGCATGTTAGAATTAGCAATTTTAAATTTCAAACCTCAAATTATTATATGAGTCTGGTAGATTTAGTAATGCCGAAGCTGGGAGAAAGTATAATGGAAGCAACCATTTTAAAATGGAATAAAAAACCAGGAGATAAAGTGGAGCAGGATGAAACAGTTTTGGAAATTGCTACCGATAAAGTTGACAGCGAAGTGCCTTCAACTGTAGAGGGGATAATAGATGAGATATTGTTTAATGAGAATGATGTAGTACCTATTGGAACTGTAATTGCAAGAATAAAAACAACTGCTGATCAATCTCAAACATCTCTTCATCAACCATCTCAGCCGCAATCATCAAAGTATGAATATGAAGAAGCAAAGATTGTTGAAGATATTCCCTATGTGCCAACAGGCAACCTGCCTGCCGGACAGGCAGGTAGGGAACAGGCAATAGGCAATGATAATAAAATAAGATTTTATTCGCCACTTGTATTAAATATTGCAGCAAGTGAAGGAGTTGCCATGTCAGAATTAGAAAATATTCCGGGCACAGGGCAAGATGGAAGAGTAAGTAAAAAAGATATTCTTCAATATATAGAAAAGAAGAAAGCTAAGAGCCATGAGCCAAGAGCTACGAGCAATGAAAATCAAACTCAGCATCCTGTTATTGTTTTTGAAAATAAAGAAAAATCCGAAAACTCACAGCTCACAACTCACAGCTCACAGCTTGCATCTTACAGCGGCAATGTTGAGATCATAGAAATGGATCGCATGCGTAAGATGATCGCCAAACACATGGTAGATAGCAAACACATCAGCGCTCATGTTACCAGTTTTTCAGAATGCGATGTTACCAATATGGTTTTATGGAGAGAAAAAATGAAAAAGGAATTTGAAAAAAGAGAAGGAGAAAAAATCACCTTCACTCCTCTTTTTGTAGAAGCCATTGTTAAGTGCATAAAAAAATATCCCTGGCTCAACAGCAGTGTTGACGGCGATAAAATTGTAATTAAAAAAGATATCAATATCGGTATGGCAACCGCATTGCCATCCGGCAATTTAATTGTGCCTATAATTAAAAATGCAGATCAGTTGAATTTAGTGGGCTTAACCCGGCAGGTAAATGGTTTGGCCAATGCAGCAAGAAATAATAAACTAAGACCTGATGATACCAACGGAGGAACTTTTACCTTAACCAATGTAGGAACCTTTGGAAGCATTATGGGAACACCTATCATAAACCAGCCGCAGGTGGCTATTATGGCAATGGGTGCAATTAAAAAGCGACCTGTTGTAATTGAAACTGAGCAAGGCGACAGTATTGCTATCCGCCACATAATGTATATCTCACTTAGTTATGATCATCGCGTTATTGACGGCGCACTCGGCTCCACTTTTTTAAATGCCGTTAGTAAAGAGCTGGAAAATTTTGACAGCAACCGGAGTATTTAGAAAAATATTTTTGGTACCGGCATTAGTTTTTCATAGCATCATAGTTGCGTCGCAATCCTTTCATCGGCATACCTTTGGGCAGCTTTAATTATGTTTTGCTAAAAAAACTTTTATGTAAATGATGACATTTTGCATCTTATAAAAAATAATAAATTTATAAAAACGAATGTTTTCGAAATATGAATCAACAAGCGAGTTAGAAACAACAAAAATGAAGTATCTTATAACTGTACTATCAGTATTCTTAGCATTCAATTCTGTAGCGCAAAAAAATACTATTTATAGCACATATATTAACACGTTTACTGATTATATTGGCCAGGACAATTGTTGTAGACTCATTGAAGTTTTTAGATTAAACAAAGACCACACTTTTAATTTGTTTCAGAAAAATGATCAGGGAGATTATAAAACTGAAAGGTTTTCCTATGGTCAATATAAAATTGTAGGTGATTCTGTTTTATTTATTCCAAAATATGATTCACGAAAGAAAATTAATGATCCTAAACAGTTCTTTGAATACTCAGGATATAAGATGAGAATTTTAGATTCCTGTTTAGAAACATTAGTACCAATTGTTTTTATTGCAGGTGGCAAGGTAGAAAAGATAAAATACTGTAAAGCAAACTTTAATGATTTTGACTCTTTAAAAATCACCGTAGATAAATACGACAGTGCTACGTGGTATAGGGAATACCTGTTTGTTAAGAAAGATAAAATTGTAATAAATGCTTTTAGTTCCTTCAATCTAAAAACAAAAAAAACAATTGGGGGGCAAAGAGAATTTCAACTTTCTGTTAAACAATACAATCTATTTATAAAGAAGCTTTCAGAAAGCCCAGTGATAGAATTGCCCAGCAAAACGACAAGAAATGAATATCGAATAAATCTTTATCTTAAAAACAACAACTTTAATAATCAAGGTGATTTTTTTTCTGAAAACTTATATGATTTTTTATTTACAACCCTTCTTAAATCCCCTGCCCTGGCGCAAGAATGAGGCGTAGCTTGCAGCTTAGCTTCTTGTGCCTTTTAAAAAAAGTTTGCAAAAAAGTATCGCAAAGAACGCTAAGATTTTCGCAAAGGACACAAAGTATTCTCTGCGAACTTTGCGTTTTACTTTGTGTTCTTGCGTTACTTAAATTGCATAATGGTTAGCGTAGAAACCTTCAAACAAATTGCTCTTTCATGAACAGAAGCAAGACCTCACTTTAACAGGACAGCATTAGAGTGGGTGTTCAGAGCAAGATTAACAATTCTGCAAGGTTTACTAATTTATATTTAGTAATGCAAATAAAAACACTACCCCTTTTATTTTTAGCCTTTATTGTTTCTCTGTCAACAACTGCTCAGTCATACGAAAAACAATATGATATATGTTCCGAATCATTAAGCAAACTAAAAATAATTGATTCAATTTATTTTGACTTACTCTATAAAAGAAATGATTGTTTAGCAGGAAGCTATGCTCCCAACTTTGTTGCAACAACAATCAATAATCAGGTACTTGAATTAGCAAAGCTTAAAGGAAAGGTTGTTATGCTGAATTTTTGGTTTGTACGGTGCCAGGCTTGTATTAAAGAATTGCCCGATTTAAATAAATTAGCAGCGTTATATCCCGAAAGTAAAGTTGTATTTATTTCCTTTGCGCCTGAAGGTCCTGACACTTTGAAAAAGTTTCTAAAACAAACCCCCTTTAATTTTAAAACAGTTGCAAACAGTGAAAAAATCAGGAGAGATAAATTCAAATTATTTAGTATTTGGCCTTATTCAATACTCATAGACAAAGAAGGGAAAATAAGTAAAATGATAATTGGCCCCGACGGAGATATTTTTCAATACTATAAAACTCTAATTGACCAGCTACTATAATTAATTTCATAATGGTTAGCGTAGAAACCTTTAAACAAATTGCTCTTTCATTTGAAGGAACAGAAGCAAAGCCTCACTTTAACAGGTCAGCATTTAAGGTAATAAACAAAAGAACATTTGCAACGCTTCTTGAAGAAGACGAAACCGCTAATATCGTCTTATCGATCACTGACCAACAAATTTATTGTTCATTCGATACAAAGACAGTATATCCGGTTCCAAACAAATTTGGTTTGCATGGCTGGACAACCTTTGAGTTATCAAAACTTCCTGTTGAACTAATATCTGATGCATTACTTACTGCTTACAATGATGTAATTAATAGCAGCAAAAAAAAGTGACTGGATCAGGAGCTTAAAAATCTGGAACAAAAACATTTCCCAATTCTAACATCCTGTTATGCATCGCTTCAAACATTTCTTTCCTGGGATTTTCCGTTGGTATTGGTGGCAAGTCTAATGTTTGTGCAGGTCTTCCAAATTCTTTAAAGAAAGTTTCAAAGCCCGCAGGTGTTATCAGCAGCAATGCTTTTGCCGTTTCGGTTATAAGATTAAAATGATGCGGAACATTTTTGGGTAGCACAACAAATTCTCCGGCACTTGCTTTAAATTTTTTATCGCCTACATGAAAATCTATTTCACCTTCCAACAAATAAAATGACTCATCTTCCAGTTTATGATAATGCGGTGGTGCCATAAATCCTTTGCGAAAATTACAATGGATAAGAGTGAAAGCACCATCAGTATCCTCTCCTGTTGCTAAAAAAGAAAATGTGTGTGCAATGTAATGAACAGAATTTTCTAATGTTGGTTTTTGACAGACAGCAGCCTGCATAATTGCTTCTTGCATAATTATAATTTTTACCAAAACTACTTTTAGTAAATCCCGTTTGTTTCTACCAAATGGTAGATTTTATAAAACCCATCCCAATTCTATTGCTTTTACTATTGCGGCAGTCCGGTTACCTACATCTAACTTTTGATAAATATTCAGTGTATGTGTTTTAATAGTTCCGGCAGACACAAAAAGTTTTTCAGCAATAGATTTATTTGGCAATCCAGAAACAAGTAAGAACAGTACTTCCTTTTCACGTTCCGTTAATTTCTCTAATGCCTTTTTTGATCCGGAAGATAATTGCTCAGTATTGCACCAGCGCCATTCTTTTTGTGTGCCTTCTGTTTTTACAAATGGTTTTGATTGCATCTTTGCCAGTTCCAATGCCCGAACAACAAAGTTGCCAACGGTTTTTAAAATATAGAGATGATGTTGCTCATATACATTTTTATGAATGGTTCTAACTACAATCAATCCAACAACTTTATCATTTAGTTTTAAAGGAGTGTATAATGCAGCCTTAGGGTCAGAACCTACAAGAGGAACAGGCTTTTGTGAAACATATTTAGTAACCTCCTTCTCAAGATCATTCATAAAAATATCGTGCTCATTGCGTATGCACCATGAAGCCAAACGTTTTTCATCTATCGCATCAACAACAAAGTCAGGAATTCTTTTCCCATCCTCTATCATTCCCTTATACAAAATAGTGCCTTCCTTTTCATTATAAATACCTACAGAGAATTGGTAGGCATCCATAAGCTGGTTCACATTCTCATAAATAGCAGCAGTAATTTCTTCAATGGAAAGTTGTGGCGTTATCAGGTCTGCAACATCATTTAAAATATGAAGCTGTTCAGTCCAATCAACTTTATTATGCTTTGCAACTTTGCTTCTCCAGGAAGAGAATTCTTTTTTAAATGAATTTTCAGGAGGCTTCACTAAAATAATTGAGTTTTTCTAAAGATACATTAATACATTACTCTTTTATCCCCCACTCCTCTTTCAAACTTTTTAATTGCTTTTCACCAAGCCTTGGCTCCTCATAATGCCCTGCAATTTGTTTTTGCCTGAAGGCTTCATACAAAGTAACTGCACAGGCAACAGAAATATTTAATGACTTAATAATACCAACCTGCGGAATAATAAAAGTTCCATCAACAAGTTTAGTAATTTCTTCACTTACTCCAAATGTTTCATTACCGAATACCAATGCAACAGACTCAGTTAAATTTAATTGGTGAAGCATTGTTGCATCCTCACTTAAATGCGTTGCATAAATTTTTTTATATCGCTTTCTTAATTCTGTAAAGCATTCATCTACGTTAGTGAATTGGTGAATAGTAAGCCATTCCGCAGCAGTGGAAGAACTTCTGTAGCCCCACTTTTTATGAGGCGGAATCTTGTTATTTAAAATAAATATATCCTGTATACCAACCGCATCGCAGGTACGCATAACTGCGGAAACATTGTGAGGATCGAAAACGTTTTCTAATACAACCGTAAGATCAGGTTGCCTTTTATTTAATACAGATGTAAGCCGCTGATAACGCTCTGGTGTCATATCAATTAAATAATCTTTATAAACAAAGTTTAAAAGTATTATTTAAAGATCAGTGGAATTGTTTATTAAACGTGCTATTTTATTTTCACAAATCGCTGAACCTCTTCCTCTCCATCTTTTGTAATGAATTTAATAAAATGAGTGCCTGGAGCAAGGTTTGAAATATCAACAGCAGTATTAATTGAATTTATTTCCTGGCTCATCTCAATACGTCTTGTGAGATCTATTATTTTCAACTTATTATAATTACTATTTGCAGTTTGAACAGTTAGCGTATTTGTTGCCGGATTAGGATAAATTGTTACTGGCATTAAATTATTCTTATCAAACAGCGGTACTATATTACTATACTGCTAAGTGTTATCTGCCAAAGAAAATTTATTGCATTGGAACTTAGGTATATCATCCACAAAAAAATAATTGCCATTACCAATCTCTTTTTTATATTTAGTTCCTAAAACATATTAAATGAAAAATTTTCTTTTATTTATTGTTCTTTATTTCTTTTTACAATCCTGTAAACTTAACAGCAATAATTCTACTGAAAGTTCAAAACCTGCTGCCGATGTGCTGGCAGTAAATATGGACACTACTATAAAACCAACTGAAGATTTTTTTATGTATGCCAACGGAGGATGGATAAAAAATAATGCGATCCCGGCTGAAGAAAGTTCCTGGGGTATTGGCAATTTAGTGATAGAGGAAAATTACAGGCGCCTTCGTGAAATAAGCGAAAAAGCAGCCAAAGAAAATGCAGCCAAAGGCTCTACCAGCCAAAAGATCGGCGACTTTTGGGCTACAGCAATGGACAGTGCAAAGATTGAACAAACCGGATTAAAACCACTTCAACCCTGGTTTGATAAAATTAATTCAATCACTGATGCACCATCTTTAATAAATGTATCCAATCAATTAAATAATATTGGTGTTGATGCATTGTTCAGCGACTTTGTGCAACAGGATGATAAGAACAGCGATGTAATGAGTTATAAATTATGGCAGGGTGGTATTGGTTTACCTGAAAGAGAATATTATTTTAAAACAGATTCTTCCACTGTAAATATCCGTAATCAATATGTAAAGCATATCGCAAAAATGCTTATTCTTCAGGGGCAGGATTCTGCTTCTGCATCTAAAGCAGCTTCAGCAATATTTGCTTTGGAAACAAAACTTGCCAAAGCTTCACGCAAAATTGAGGACCTGAGAGATCCTTATGCCAATTATCATAAAATGGCGATAAATGATCTGAAGAAACTTTCTTCTACTATTGACTGGAAAACATCTCTTGCTAACAGGGGTGTAAAAAATGTAGATTCGGTTATTGTAGGTCAGCCTGAATTTTTTACAGCATTAGGCCAGGTATTAAAAACAATACCTATTGATGACTGGAAAAATTATTTACGATTTAGAACCGTAAGAAATTTTGAAGAAAATCTCCCTGAAGCTTTTGGTGTGGAAGCATTTAATTTTAATAAATTATTGAGTGGAGCAAAGGAACGAAAACCACGCTGGAAAAGAGTTATGCGAATGGAAGAAAACGAAATGGGTGAGCTATTGGGACAATTGTATGTAAAAGAATTTTTTAATGAGACTGCTAAAAAAAGATATTCAGACCTTGTGGAATCTATTCGTGAAGCATACAAAGAAAGAATACAGAAGCTTACCTGGATGAGTGACAGCACAAAGCAAAAAGCGCTGATAAAATTGGCTGCCATAAAAAAGAAAGTTGGGTATCCTGATAAATGGAAAGATTTTTCAGCGATGCAAATTGGAACTGAAAGCTATGTGCAGAATGTTATCAAGGCAAATATGTGGTGGAATAATTATAACCTGAACAAGCTGGGCAAACCTGTTGACAGAGATGAATGGGAAATGTCTCCGCAAACATATAACGCTTACTACAATCCCAGTAATAATGAAATTGTATTGCCAGCAGGAATATTTACAGTGCCCGGCTACCGCGATGAAGATCTTGATGATGCCACAGTATATGGTTATACAGGCGCATCAACCATCGGGCATGAAATTACCCATGGCTTTGATGACCAGGGAAGATTGTATGATGAGAAAGGAAATTTAAAAAACTGGTGGACAAAAAATGATTCTACCGAATTTACTAACAGAGCGCAGATGATAATTAATCAATTCAATTTATACGAACCGTTGCCGGGTTCAAAAATTAATGGTAAAGCAACACAGGGAGAAAATATTGCAGACCTTGGCGGCATATTGTTAGGCATGGATGCTTTTAAGAAAACTGAACAATATAAAAAGAATGAAAAGATTGCCGGCATCACTCCTATGCAAAGGTATTTTCTTGGATATGCTTTGGGTTGGTTAGGGCAGATAAGGGATGAAAGTTTAAAGAACCGTTTAATGACTGATGTACATTCTCCTGCCAAATACAGGGTTAATGGTCCTTTTGTAGATGTTGATGAATTTTATACAACCTTTGGTATTAAACCGGGAGATAAAATGTTTGTGCCGGATAGTTTA
>OLLO01000232.1_pt1 | contig 13062 bp, 10 predicted proteins | sample 1604551 | NCBI WGS metagenome assembly OLLO01 (sample SAMEA104055720, study PRJEB20765) | soil metagenome | biome: Arctic tundra; feature: Polygonal ground; material: soil | place: USA | collected 2011-09 | depth 0-0.5 m
TGCAATGGTTGATTTACAACAATTGACGTATCTCTTGGTCCTGCGTCTGCAATAATTCTTTGTACCTGTACAACCACTGTATCAAATACAGGCTTAGGACAGCCCAGCGTATCACGGATGGTAACGATATATCGTATGCTTCTGTCAGGATTAGCAATGGGATCAGGTATATTAGGATCATTTAAAAAGAAAGATGGTGACCATGTATACATGCTTCCGCCGCTGGCATGTAGTTGTATAGCATTGCCAAAACATAAAATTGTATCTGCGCTTGCTAAACTTCCCGGATATGGCGCTACTCTTACTGTTACTGAATCTGTAGATTGGCATTTACCTATGTTACCGATCACATAAAATTTTGTGGTTACTGTTGGTGTTGCAATCGGATTTTTGATCGTATCATTATCCAAAGGCGCTGCCGGAGACCATTTGTAATGCAATGCATCGCTTATAGGGTTTAGCTGTACAGCATCTCCCTGACAAATGCCTGTATCCCTGCCGGCATCAATAGTTACAAATAGTTTTACATCTACAAAAACAGAATCTGTTGCCTTACAGCCAAAAGGATCAGTAAGTGTTATATAATACTTTGTCGGTACATCAGGGCTCACCAACGGTGATGGATTATTTTGATTATTGATATTATAATTGGGTATCCAGAAAATAGTACCATTTCCAATTGCATTTAATTGCAGGGTGTCAATGGAACAGATCAGCGTATCATTGGTTACCTGTAGATCAGGCTTATCAGTTATGGTTATCGTTTTAGTTATTGTGGCAGAGCATCCTTTGCTGTTTGTTACAAAAAAATTTACATCATAATTTCCGGCGGTGCTGTATGTATATTGAGGGTTTTTTATATGCGAAGTATCTACAGCAGTTGATGGATCTCCAAAATCCCATGTCCATGAATTCACTACTCCGTAATTTGTTTTAGTAGTATCTGTGAATTGTATTTGAGTATTCTTGCATTGACCATTTGAAATGAAGCCGGGGAAAAAGCCGGGGTAAATTCTTACTTGCGTGGTTGTAGAGTCGAAACAAGCCTGCTCACGGTTTACTATTAGCGTAAGAACATAAACACCTGTATCAGGATATGTAAAAGTTGGATTGGCTAAAGTAGAAGTATCATTTGTTTGAGAAGAAACGCCAAAATCCCAAAAATAAGTTTTATTTAATGGTGAATTATTTACATTGGTGAAAGTTGTTGTAAAGCTATTGCAACTTGTATAATATGAAACAGAAGAAGTTACTATACTGGAGCAGGAAGAGCATTTAGGATCTGCTCCTGAAAAATCACAGGTTCCAATATTTACAATAAAATCTTTTCGATGCTCAGCAATAAAAACGCCATTTCTGTAAGAACGGACTGCAACACAAACTACGTATGCACCTGCACTTGGGGCAATACCTGAAATAATACCGGTACGTGGATTAATAGAAGCCTGGCTACCCAAAGGTTGCGAAGCCGTATAGCCGTTTATATAGGTTAAAGAGTTATATGGTGGAGCAGAAGGATTTATATTTGCTGAGGCAGTACCTGGACTGCTTGTATTATATGCATCTGAAAAAGAATATGCCAAAGAATCTCCATCTTTATCAGTAGCTGCGAAATCCAATGTAAATTTTTTCAATTGACAGATCACATCAATTTTTGTATCAAAAACGGGACTATTATCCGGGAATGACGGAATATCGCAATTATATGTTGACCCTGCAACGTTATTTGCACTAGGATTAAAAACGTTATTTGGATTATCTACCCGGCAACAGGTTTGATAAGCTGCTGTATATCCGGTATTATTATCAGGAAGCTCTACAATTTTTGTGTAGTAACCTACATGATAATCCAAGACGGGAGGGTTACTAATGCATGGTGGATAAGGGTTAACGGGCACGCTTTGTTCGTCGCTTTTTGGCACATCACAATAAAGAGTAGCGCAAGCACTATACTCAATATTATTATCTCTGTTATATATTCCTATCCAAACATCAGCTGGCATTTGCGCACATGGCGCAACGCAATTCTGATCTCTGAATAATTTTAATGTTATTCTGTATTGTTTGGTATTGGGTGCCGAGCCGGGTCCTAAATATTCATAAAGCATTTCTCCGCCTACAATGTGGTGAGCAAGAGCAGTAATACAAGAAATAGAAATCAATAAAGAAAGAAAAATTTTTTTCATTACAGAGGGATAGCTATTTATATAAGACTCCTAAATTAATTAAAAAGCTGTATAGTATTATGTTGTAAAGTGCCAAATAAGTTATAATTAAATATTTTGTAAAAAAGCTTCAATTATCTTTTTGCCTGTTATGGTTTCTTCAACCATTCCCATGTGTCCTGCATTCTGTAAAATATGTACATGAGCTATTGCAGGTAAATGACATTGCTGTAAAGATGCCTGTAATGGAATAGCATTATCTTTTTCTCCAATAATAAAAAGAACAGGTTTGCAAAAGGTTTTTAATATCTCAGTTCTGTCCGGCCTGTTGATCATCGCATAAGAATATTGGATCAATACTTCTGAACTAAATTTTTTGCCATCTTCAATTAGATCTTCCATCTCCTTTAGATGCTGTTTACCTGCAAAAAGGTTGGGAATAGAAGTTCTTAAAAAAGCATAAGCGCCGTTTGCTTTTATAAAGTCAATTGCTTTGCGGCGTGTTTGTTTTTTTTCTTCATCATCAGCGAATGCAGAGGAATGAAATAAGCCAAAGCCATTTAATAGTTCAGGATATTTTTCAGCAAAAGCAAGTGTGATGTATCCGCCCATACTGTGGCCGATCATAACAACCACAGCCCCTTCTAAATCTCCCCCGGTGGGGGAGACTTCCGAAAGTTCATTAGCCAGAATTTCTTTTATTACATCTGCATAATCTTCTATAGAAATATCGCCATCTAACATTTCAGATTTGCCGCTGCCGGGTATATCAGGAACGATTAAATGAAAATTATTTTGTAAATCTTTAATGAGTTCATTCCATATATTTCCATCTTCACCAAAACCATGAACAAGCACTACAGGCTCGCCTTTGCCAAACACCCGGTAGTGAATGCTTTTGTTTTTATATTGAATGAACTTACTGTTTTCCATAAGCAATGCTGCGAACAATGAGCAATAATACAATTGGTATAAAAGCAGGATTCATTTGTTGCGGAAGAAAAAACCATGCAATTAAAACCAATGAATTAATTACAGCAGTAACTATAAAATATTTTCTTGCCCATCCTTTTTTACTGTGAATAAAAAATGCCATTACTGCATGTGTTGGCAATGCCCATGAAAGATTATAATTATTACGGCACATTACATGGTCAGTACAAAACCACATGAAAAGAATTAATAAACCGCTAAAACCTGCCATAAAAAAAATAAAGCCATCAAAGCCGTAAAGAAATTTTTGAAATGAATTGTTTTTGGAGCTACTCATAAAAATAATTACAGCAAGCAATAAACTAAAAATGAAAAATGGACTTATAAAGAAATTTTTTTGAACTTTTTCTGGCTGTAAATCGTACACATTACTTTTAGATACCACCGCAGGTCTGTTTCCAATTCTTGCGCTGTCAAACCCTTTAAGCAAATAATCAGGAAGAAACATTACATCCCTGTCATTCATTATTGCATCGGTTTTTGCGCCGAGTAATAAATCAATACCAAGCTTGCTCCATTGCTCATCACCCTTATTAAGATACTCATGTATCAATTGCCTGAACCGTGTTTTTTCTTTTACAACCTTTGCAAAGCGTACGGTTGAGTCTGCTGATTTTTCTAAAAGGTCACGAAGCCGTGTAGTGCAGTTATCAAAAAGAAAATCATATTTATAAAATTTATTTTCACCCTGTAAATTTTGTTGAAGCTGCTGAACCATTTTTTGTTTTTCATTACAGGTAAGATTTAAAACCTGTTCTATCATTGTTCTTTTTTCCTGCTGATAAGATTGTTTGAAAGAAATAAAATCTTCTGTAGATAAATAGTACATCAATTTACCGCGAATGAACTTTGTATAAAATCCCGGCTCATCAAAATCAAAAGTTCCGTAACTATAAATTATATCTTCATTGCTAATGAAGTCTGTCACACGAAGTGCGCTATGGCCAAAAGTTGAATACAATTCCTCACCGGGGCTGCAGGTAAGCAGGCTTATACGAACATGGCATGAATCAGTTTGAGAGAAAGTGAAATAAGAAATAAGAAATAAGAAATAAGAAATAAGAAATAATCTGCGAGTCATTGTCTGAACCATGATTTATAGGATTATGGGAATTTATGGGATTTGTTTTTATTATGCATTGCTTGAATTAAAATAATCGTTTAAGCTATTAGCTTTTTTATTTCCTAATAATCCCAAAAATCTCATTAATCCCAGTTCAGACTACCTGCTGTAATTAGGCGCTTCTCTCGTTATTTCAATATCGTGTGCATGGCTTTCCTTCATTGCGGCATTGGTAATTTTTACAAATGTTGCCTGCTGAAGAGATATGATATCTTTTGCTCCGCAATAACCCATACCCGCTCTTAGCCCGCCTGTAAATTGGTGCACTACTTCATCAAGAAAACCTTTGTAAGCAACCCGTCCTTCAATTCCTTCAGGAACAAATTTTTGTACCTCATCTTCCATGTCCTGGAAATAACGATCGCTGCTGCCTTGCGCCATAGCACCCAGGGAGCCCATGCCCCGGTATTGTTTAAATTTTCTTCCCTCATAAATAATTGTTTCACCCGGACTTTCTTCTGTGCCTGCAAATACATTCCCCATCATTACACAACTGGCACCTGCCGCTAAAGCTTTTACCATATCACCGGTATAACGGATTCCGCCATCTGCAATAATGCCGATATTTTTATTTTTTAATGCCGAAGCAGCTTCCATCAATGCAGTGATTTGCGGTACACCTGCTCCTGCAACAATTCTTGTGGTGCAGATTGAACCGGGACCAATCCCTACTTTCACTGCATCAGCTCCGGCATCTGCCAATGCTTTTGCGCCTGCAGCAGTACCGATATTACCGGCAATAACCTGCAGTTCTTTAAAATTATTTTTTATCTTTTTTAATGCGCTGATAACACCTTTGGTATGTCCATGAGCGCTATCCAAACATATTACATCAACGCCTACCTCCTGCAATGCAGCTACCCTGTCATTAATATCTTTTGTAATGCCAACACCAGCGCCAACCAGTAATCTTCCAAACGAATCTTTTGTTGCATTAGGATGATTGTGTACCTGCAAAATATCCCTGTAAGTAATAAGCCCTTTTAATATTCCTGATCTGCTTACAACAGGGAGCTTTTCAACTTTATATTTTCTTAAGATAGCTTGTGCTTTTTTAAGGTCAGTACCTTCCGGAGCAGTAATTAGATTTTCTTTGGTCATCACATCGCTAACCTTACGTTTATAATTTTCTTCAAAGCGCAGATCACGATTGGTTAAAATACCAACCAGCTTTTTATTTGAATCAACAATCGGAATTCCGCCAATCTTATTTTCTTTCATCAGCCGCAAAGCATCGCCAATAGTGGCATCCACGAGCAATGTGATAGGATCAAGAATCAATCCGCTTTCGCTTCTTTTTACTTTACGAACCTGTGCAGCCTGTTGCTCAATGCTCATGTTCTTGTGTAAAATTCCAAGACCGCCTTCACGTGCAAGCGCAATTGCCAGGGATGCTTCGGTAACAGTATCCATTGCTGCGGAAAGCATCGGAATATTAAGTGTGATATTTTTTGTGAGCTGCGTTTGAATATTTACATCACGGGGAAGTACTTCGCTGTATGCCGGCATCAGCAATACATCATCAAACGTTAAACCTTCACCGAAAAACTTTTTTGAATTGGGAGACGTAGCGTTATTTATTGTTGCCATGAGCAAAGATAAGTCAATTGATCAATTGTCAATGGGTCAATAGGTCAATAGGTCAATGGGTCAAGAGGTCAATAAATTTAAAATAATGACTCAATGACTTAATGACCTATTGACCAATGACTCAATGACGACATGCAACTATTTTATAATTTCTATAAGCTCAATATCAAAAACAAGCTCTTTACCTGCAAGCGAATGATTAGTATCCAGCACAATAACATCATCTTTAATTTCTGCAACCGTAACAGGAAATGGCTGTCCGTTTTCGTTTCGTAATTGTAATTGCATACCAACTTCGAGCTTCATATCCTTAGGTATATTTTTTTTTGGAAATTCAATAATAGCCTGTTCATCTTTTTGTCCATAAGCATCTTCAGGCAAAATATTTATTGTTTTCTTTTCACTAACAGTCATACCCGGCATTGCATCATCAAAGCCTTTTATCATTTGCCCTGCACCTACTGTAAACTCAAGCGGTTCTCTTCCTTTGCTTGAATCAAATTGCTTACCATTGGTTAATTTACCTGTATAGTGAACTCTTACTACATCGCCATCTTTTACCTGTTCCATATATTTTTTTAAATTTTGGCAGTCAACATTTGTACCAATAATTTAGTTGCCCATTAGTAATACTTTACCATCAATCATCTTTTATTAATAAGATTGCAAAGTAATCCCGCAATTGCGGAACTATTTAAAAAACTTTATAGAAATTTGAAGTATGAAAAAATATTTATCAATATTCTGCCTGTTAACTTTCTTTCTTAGTAATATGGCAATTGCTCAAACTAAAATAATACCCGGAGCTGAAAGAGTGGATGTATATGTGCCTATGCTTAAAGGAAAGTCTGTAGCTGTTTTTGCCAACCAAACTTCAATGGTTGGTAAAACTCATCTGGTAGATACACTGGTAAAAAGAGGAATTAAAGTTGTAAAAATATTTGGTCCTGAGCATGGGTTTAGAGGTGATGCTGATGCAGGAGAAAAGGTTACTAATTACATTGATAAGCAAACAGGCATAGAAGTTATTAGTTTATATGGTGGTCACAATAAGCCAACCAAAGAAGATCTGGAAAATGTTGACGTAATGATATTTGATATACAGGATGTAGGAGTAAGGTTTTACACATTTATTTCATCACTTCAATATTATATGGAGGCTGCGTTTGAGAACAGCAAGCCTTTATTGATTCTTGATCGTCCAAATCCAAATGGGTTTTATGTAGATGGTCCGGTGCTTGATCCAAAGTTTAAAAGCTTTGTTGGCATGCAGCCTATCCCTATTGTATATGGATTAACTATCGGTGAATATGCAATGATGATCTCAGGAGAAAACTGGTTATCAGAAAAAGCAAATGAAAAACAGCGGTATTACCTTCATGCAAAAAAATCTGCTGATACACCTTTTCATTTTTTAGTTATTAAGTGTAAAAATTACGACCACAAAAGCAAATATATTCTGCCGATAAAACCCTCACCAAATCTGCCTGAGATACAATCTATTTACTGGTATCCGTCAACCTGTTTTTTTGAAGGCACTGTTTTAAGTGAAGGACGCGGAACTCCTAAACCTTTCCAATATTTTGGTCATCCATCTCTGCCAAAAAACCTTTTTAGTTTTACTCCACATAGTATGGAAGGCGCTAAAGATCCGAAGCTTAAAGATAAGTTATGCTATGGATGGAATTTATCGGGCACACCTGAGCAAGTATTAAAACAGGTAAATAACAGGATACAATTAAAATGGATATTGCAGGCTTATAAATTATTTCCGGATAAAACTAAATTTTTCCTCAACAGTAAATCGCTTAACAGGCTTGCAGGCAATGATGTTTTAATGCAACAAATAATTGATGGTACATCAGAGGAAGAAATAAGAAAAAGCTGGGAGCCGGCCTTGAGTAATTACAAAGAGATTAGAAAAAAATATTTGCTTTATAAAGACTTTGCCCCCTAACCTATAAAGAGGGAACTCTGTGTTTCTTACATTTGCTGCATGAAGGATTTACGAATTGTATTTATGGGAACACCGGAATTTTCGGTGCCTTCACTTGATAAATTATTGCAGGCAGAATATAATATTGTTGGAGTGATAACAGCGCCGGATAAGCCAGCCGGCAGAGGAATGAGTTTGCAGCAAAGCGCTATAAAAAAGTTTGCTTTGGAAAAAGGACTAAAAATATTGCAACCTGAAAAATTAAAGGATCCTGTTTTTTTGAAAGAATTAAAATCTTTAAATGCTGATATGCAGGTGGTGGTTGCATTTCGTATGTTGCCCGAAGTTGTATGGAATATGCCGCCAATGGGAACAATTAATCTTCATGCATCCCTGTTACCGCAATACCGTGGCGCTGCTCCCATTAACTGGGCGATCATTAATGGTGAAAAAGAAACAGGCGTAACCACTTTTAAACTGCAGCATCAGATTGATACAGGTAATATTTTATTACAGGAAGAAATAACGATTGGGGAAGATGAAACAGCCGGTGAATTGCATGACCGCATGAAAGAGATTGGCGCTAAGTTATTGGTAAAAACGGTTAAAGAATTAGTACAAGGAAATTTAAACTCTATTCCTCAGTCATGGTCAGACCGGGACGGTCAGACCATGTTAAAACATGCCCCCAAGCTTTCTACAAAAACTTCAAAAATAGACTGGACCAAAACTGTTGATGAAGTATACAATCTTATTCGTGGGCTTTCACCATATCCGGGAGCCTTTACTTTATTGAATAGTAAATCTTTAAAAATTTACAAAGCAAAAAAAGAAATTATTCAGCCTGTAATTGCAGCAGGTGGGTATGAAACTGATAAGAAAACATTTTTAAAGTTCGCCTGTAACAACGGATATATTTTAATCACAGAATTACAACTGGAAGGAAAGAAAAAACTTACTGTTGAAGAATTTTTAAAAGGGTATCGTTTTTAAAGACTTTCGGAAGTCTCCCCTAACGGGGGAGATTTAGAGGGGGCTTCTACTTCGCGTAACTTATTGAGCAATCAAATTTATTTTCTGAAACACCTAATTCAGCCGCAGCAGAATTGCTGATGCGTAATAACAATCCGCTGTTTTGTTTTATATCAGGTATAGCATCTAATACTTTGGCATAAACACTTTTTCCATTTGCATTGTTGGTAACTTTTATAATTGTACTCGGCTCTGCTGTATTATGAAAGCAATAATATTTTCCATCCTGCCAGCCGCTCGTTGTTTTAAATATAGCGGCAACACCAAATTCGTTTTCTGATGTCCTGTTTTTTGATTGATCATTATATAAACCTTTAAATTTTCCTCCATTAAAATTAATAGTGCCGCTTGTCTTTACTGTTACATCATCCGCGGGTTTTTCTTTTACTATCGGTTTTTCTTCTTTTGGCTGTGGCTCTGTAACTTTTTCTTTATCCTGATTTTTCGCCGGTTGTTTTTTATCGTTGGCTTTAGTTGTCAGGTCTGAAGGATTAATATGCATTGCCTGTGATGCCAGCGGAGATTGATCTTTTAAAACTTTTAAATAACCTACAATTAATTTAGTGCCGGTGCTTACAGCATCACCCGATAAGTTGTTCCATTTTTTTAAAGCATCAAGAGGTACTTTATTATAATTTATGCTAACCCTGTACAATCCTTCCTTTGCCTTCATAATATGGTATACGGGTACAAGAACTTCATTTTCTTTTGGAGCATCGCCCTGCGAAAAGTTGTTAGGTCCTAAAGGAATTTTAATAGTTTGTCCAAGTAAGAAACCTTTTTCAAATGTAAGATCATTGTATGGTGCAAGTTCTTTGGGAGACACGTTATACATTCTGCCTACACTGTAATAATTTTCTTTGGGTGTAACAGTATGTGTAATGTACAGGTTAGGCGATGTGCCTTCCGCTACCAGTAATTTATCCTGAGCTAATGAGGTACTATAAAAAAATAAAAAGACAATAAGTATTGCAAATAATTTCCTCATGGTAAAAGTTTAAAAATATGTCAGGGCATTTGTAGTAATGGAAATTACTCAACAAAGATGAGATAAAAAATTGTATTATGAAATGAGATAAGAAGGAGAATAGTTAAAATAAAAAAGTGGCACAACATTTTCTATCTATTAAAAAAATTTAATTATGGCAAATAATAAAAATAATGATGATGAAAAAGAATTTCCCGAATATCCTCATTATCCTGCAAGGGAAGATATTTTAAATCAGCCCGATGCTGAAAGAATGGAAATGGATGTGGAAAATCTTGCCCGTTCTAATAACCAAACTTCTTCAGAATTGCCCGGCAGGTCAGTAGAAGTTCCTGCTGCAGATGAACCATCTCCTTCTGTTGGTGATATTGATGATGATGTAATTGTTCCCGGAACGGAGGCTGATGTAACAGAAGATGATCTTGTTTTATTAGGTGAAAAAGATGCTGACTTTGGCAGGAGAGAAGAACTTGCAGTTACAGGAGATGACTTAGATGTGCCGGGTGCAGAAGATGATGATACCAATGAAGAGATAGGCGAGGAAGATGAAGAAAATAATTATTACAGTTTAGGCGGCGATGCACATGATGATCTGGAGGAGGATAAAGGGTAGCAATGTGGGATGTACGATGTGAGATGTGAAAAGGCAAAAGGCAACGTCAGACGTGAGTTTCACATTTCACATTTCACGTTTCACATCGTACATCTCACATCGTACATCTGACATCGTACATTTCACATCACAATCTCTGTTGCCATTTAATAATCATCTCATTTTTCCAGCTAACAAAATCTCCTGCTGCAATATGCTCACGGGCTTTGGTAACAATATCTAAATAAAAAGCAAGATTGTGTATGCTGGCTATCTGCAACCCTAAAATTTCTTTTGACTTAATTAAATGCCGAAGGTAGGCTTTGCTATATTGGTTGCTTACTTCGCAATCAATTTCATCATCGATGGGTGAAAAATCTTTCTCCCATTTTTTATTATCAATATTAATTACACCATTGCTTGTAAATAACATTGCATTGCGGCCATTACGGGTTGGCATTACGCAATCAAACATATCAATACCCAAAGCAATACATTCTAAAATATTCCAGGGCGTCCCAACCCCCATTAAATAACGGGGCTTATCTGTTGGCAGATTATCGCAACACAGTTCGCTTATCTCGTACATTTTTTCTGTTGGCTCACCAACGCTTAATCCGCCAATAGCATTTCCTGTGGCGGCTTTTGAAGAAATATATTCACACGATATTTTTCTCAGGTTATGATACACACCACCTTGTACAATTGGAAATAAATTTTGTGAATAGCCATATTTATTTTCAGTTTCATCAAATCGTTTAATGCATCTATCCAACCAGCGATGTGTTAGCTCCATCGAAGTTTTTGCATAATTGTATTCACTGCCACCGGGCGGACATTCATCAAAAGTCATTATGATATCTCCGCCAATTATTCTTTGAATATCTATTACCACTTCAGGAGTAAATAAATGTTTGCTCCCATCAATATGATTTTGAAATAAAGCTCCTTCTTCAGAAAGTTTTCGATTCTGGCTCAAAGAAAAAACCTGGTAGCCTCCGCTGTCAGTAAGTATTGGCTTATTCCATCCCATAAATTTGTGTAAGCCACCTGCTGCTTCCATCACTTCCAATGCAGGACGTAAAAACAAATGATAAGTATTTCCTAAAATAATTTGTGCTTTTACATCATTATGTAATTGTTGCTGGGTAACAGCTTTCACACTACCCACTGTGCCAACCGGCATAAAGATCGGAGTGAGAATTTCTCCATGATCGGTAGTAATTTTTCCTGCTCTTGCTTTGGAATTTTTATCTGTATGCTGTAATTGAAATTTAAGTGAAGCCATTGTAAAAGATATGAGCTACCAGCTATGAGCCGTGAGCTATTTTAATTCTTAATACTACTTTTGATGTCATGATATCTATTTCTTGTATGCAAATAATATTTTACAGTTTTTGCCTGGCAACTGCTGTGCAGGTTTTTTATTACCTGTTTTTCTTTTCACGGCTTGCTTTTTTTAAATCCAAAACAAAAAATATTTCACAAACGCATCCTGTTTCTGTAATTATTTGTGCAAGAGATGAAGCGGCAAATTTAGCTAAAAATCTTCCGGGTGCTTTGGTTCAAAAATATAGTACTACGCATGAGGTTATTGTAATTAATGATAACTCCTTAGATGAAAGCAAATATATCCTGGAAGAATACCAAAGAACATTTAAGCAATTGCAGATCGTTGAGTTAAAACAGGAAGCAAAATTTATTCCCGGTAAAAAGTTTCCTTTAAGTGTTGGAATCAAGACGGCTAAACATGAAATTCTATTGATGACGGATGCTGATTGCGTTCCTGCCAGTGAGTTCTGGATTGAGAAAATGCAGGAAGGTTACAGGGAAAATACGGAGATAGTATTAGGGTATGGAGCTTTTCATAAGAAAAAAGAATTTTTAAATAAGCTTATCCGGTGGGAAACTTTTCATACGGCACTGCAATATCTTTCCTATGCTTCTGCAGGATTGCCATACATGGGTGTTGGTAGAAATTTAAGTTATAAGAAATCAGTTTTTTTCAGGCACAAAGGTTTTTCATCTCATAATCATGTTGCCAGTGGCGATGATGACCTGTTTATAAATTTAGCGGCAACGAAAACCAACACACAAATAGTGATTGATAAGGATGCTTTCACTTTATCAGAGCCGCCAAAAACGTGGGGTGAATGGATGAAACAAAAGCGCCGGCATTACACTACCAGCAGGTATTACAAAGCAATTCATAAATTTTTATTGGGATTATATGCTTTATCGCATAGCGCTTTTTACCCATTGTTTATTGCAAGCATGTTATTCTTTAGCTGGAAGATCGCTTTATTAGTTTTTGGAGTGAGATTTTTATTTCAATGCATTATTTTTTATAAGACGATGAATAGACTTGATGAAAAAGATTTGTTTCCATGGTTTTTTGTTCTGGATATCTGGATGTTTTTTTATTATATAATTTTTTCATTTGCTATGTTTAAAAAGCCAAGGAAAACATGGAAATAGTCTGAACCGTGATTTGGGGAGATTATCAGATTAAAAAGATTAATTACTTAATCATTAAAAAGGTTATTTATTTTCAATATTCATAATAATCTTTTTAATCTACCCAAATCACGGTTCAGACAATGGATATTCTTTTGCCCGTGCTATATCGGAATCATCAATAAA
>OLLO01000357.1_pt1 | contig 12944 bp, 7 predicted proteins | sample 1604551 | NCBI WGS metagenome assembly OLLO01 (sample SAMEA104055720, study PRJEB20765) | soil metagenome | biome: Arctic tundra; feature: Polygonal ground; material: soil | place: USA | collected 2011-09 | depth 0-0.5 m
GCACCTGTAAATGGGAAATTGGTTTTCCCGGCACGGATTAAACCCTTTGCCAGCCTGTTGCCGCACCAGGTTTGAAAGTAATTAATCAGAGGGGTTCTTAATCTTCCAAATACTGCGCTGCCTAATTGGTAAGCTACATCTGTACACATGCCACTTAAATCGCCGGTGTGCATGGCTACCCTCTCTAATTCCAGCGCAATTGTCCGGGCTAACTGCAAATCCCCACCTGGTTGATACTTACATAAACTTTCCCAAAGATTTACAAAAGCAACCGTATGCCCTGCCACCGAATCACCGGCAATGTTTTCTGCCAATGTAATCCGTTGAAGTAATTTTTTCTTTTCAAGGAATAATTGTTCTACACCTCTGTGCTGGTAACCCAATTGTATTTCAAGATGAAGAATCTGCTCTCCATTACAAATGAATCGAAAATGCCCCGGTTCAATGATACCGGCATGTATGGGGCCTACGCCAACCTCATGCAATTCTTCACTTTCAATTGCAAAAAATGGATACCCGGCAACAGTACTATTTTTATCAACTCGGTTAAAAGGATAACGAACAGGTTTTAGCCAGGGATGGTCCGTATAAGCTATTCCAAAATTTTCATGAATCTCCCGTTCAAATTTTTCAAATACAAGGTTGTGTTTTGAAAAAGAGGGTAATGGCTGTTTTGCATCCACTATAGATGATGAAATATTTATTGAGTTTAGTTCATCATTGGCAATGCAGCAAATAAGTTTGATTTTATTTTTGTGGGGAAAACCAAAATAATTTACGCAATGATATTGTGATTCTTTCATCAGGGACAAAACAATGGTCTCCCTGAATGAATTATAGTCCAACTCCGGAATAGATGCTAACGGAATAGTTTGATTATTTTTTAGAATTGCATACTTCATATCAATGTGGTAAATTTTTTATTGCTTCATTAATTAAATCCACCATTTGCTGAGGAGGATTAAATCCGAGATAAAAAACCAATCCCAACAAAATAAATTGCGAAAGCGATTCTTTAAGGCTGATTTTCCCGACATGCGAAGAATCGAAATTTACCGGGGGTGCGTAGATCAGCCGGAAAAAATTTTTGCCCAATGCCCACATTGCCAGAGTAAGAAGAATCAAAATTAAAACTAGTAAACCGATATAGTGTTTTTCAAACATCGCTCTGAAAATCATAAATTCACTGATAAACATGCCCGATGGCGGCATGGCTGTAATGCAAATAAAAACAAGCAGTATAACCATCGCCCCCGGGGTATAATATTTAAAATAGCCGCCTGAGTTTCTTATCAGGTAGCTTTTATATACACGATGAACTTGTTGTATTTGATAGAACAGACTCGCTTTCGTAAACGAGTGAAATATCAAATGAAGAAAAACAGCATAATAACCTATCCCGCCCGTTCCAAGACCGATAGCAACAATTCCCATATTTTCCAAACTGGAATAAGCCGACATTCTTTTAAAATGATTCACCCTGAGAAGATAAACTGCTGCGACGAACACAGACAAGGTACCGGAAATAAGCAGGATATTGTTTGCCCACGGCAATATAGAAGTTGAAGCGATGATGGTGTATGTACGGAAGATGGCGACAAATCCGACATTCATTAACGTTGTTGAAATAAATGCGCTGATTGGAGGAGGTGCAACAGTATGCGCATCTATACAAACCGTGTGCATGGGAAACAATCCCATCTTAGCGCTGTAACCAACTATAATGAAAAGGAATGCCAGCTTCAACCAGAATGGATTGAATGTAGCAGCATGTTGAATAAGGGATTGATAAGAAAGATTGATGGTGCCGGCTTCCTGTGCTGAAATGCTGAGAAAAAGAATTCCGATAAACGCAAACGTAATTGCAATGGAACAAACAAAGAGGTATTTCCATGACGCTTCAATGGCATATTCTGTTCGTTCATGATAAATCAGAACAGCGGCAGCAAAGGTGGTGAGTTCAACAAAAATCCATGTTGCCGCAATGTGGCTCGCCAAAAAAGCGCCTGTCTGTGCCATAATCAAAATGCCTAATGCAGCATAGTAGATGGCTTGAGCACGAAGCGGAGTGGTATGAAATTTATGCTGATGCTCGAGATATCCAACGCTATGATAAGAAGATGTGGTGGATAGAATGCTTAATACAATCAGCATAATTAAAGCCACTCCATCCACAGTGAAATAACCCAACTGCTCTGTGTTAAAATGAAAACACTCATAAACAGTAAATCCCCACTGCAAAATGTTAAAGAGAATTAAAAGAATATGGTGTAAAGTTTTGCTTCTGGCAAAAAATAAACATCCGATAAGTACAACAGCAAGTATGAAATAATATAAGGGCATTTTCTTTTCTCTTTAAGTTTATAATCTAATCTCTAAGTTGGCTGAGTGTCTGCATGTCTGGTTCTTTAAACACATCCTTGATTTTATTCACAAAGATTCCCAGCACCAGGAAACTCAGGAAAAAGTCAAGCAATATTCCTGTATTGAGTAACATAGGCATTTTGTTGCCTACCGCCAGGGATAAAATAAAAACGCCGTTTTCAACAATCAGAAAGCCCATTACGTGAGTGATGATTTTTCTTCTTGTAATAATAATATACAGCCCTGCGAACAATGCCGAAAGCGCTACCACAAAATATATTTTACTGATGTGCGAAGCATTAATTGCATTGGATAAAATAAAAGTAATAATGATGATAGTGGTAATGATAATAAGCGAAATGAAACTTGGCAAATAGGGTTCTGAATCGCGGGTAATTTTATTTTTTTTAATTACATAATTCATGAACAATGGAACAACAATGGTTTTGAAAATGATAGTTTCAAGCAAAATAAAAATCAGGTTCAGCGTAGTAATCTGAGTCAATTCAATAAAGCTGACACCGAACAAAAGGAGTCCCTGGAATGCAAATATCCTGATGTACGTGAGCAGCCGGGTTGCAATGCCGAGGTACAGCAGCGAGATGGTGAACACGATAAGTAATACATTGGTCATTGTGAAAATTCTTTTTTTTAATTGAATCTGCCTAACATCAGCAGTACACCAAAAAATATGAGTAGTGATACAGATGATAGTACAAAAATATATTGAGCATTATGGTTCATTCTGAATCTTGCCGTAAAAGATTCAAGTAATCCAACAGCTATTGCAAAGAGTATCTGAATCCCAAAGAATATAGGTATGGTCAGGTATAATGGAAAACTGCCCATAAACAGGTTTGCAATCAACGCACCATACATAGCAAATTTCAGATTGGTAGCGTATAAAATCATTCCCAGATCAAAACCACTGTTATCCAGAATCATCACTTCATGAACCATGGTGAGTTCCAGATGCGTCTTGGGGTCATCAATGGGCATACGGCTATTTTCAACCATTGTAATCATTGCCAAAACAAATGTTGCCAATACCCCAAGTATGTAAGATATAGAAGACCCGAAATGCAATGAAGCAAAAATTTCCTGGAAAGAGGTTTTCCCTGTAAGAAGAGCAAATGAACCCATTAGAATAAAAAATGCAGGTTCTGCAAACATTGAGTACAATGCTTCGCGACTGGCTCCCATGCCTTCGAAACTGCTTCCTGTGTCCAATGCAGAAATTATGCTGAAAAATTTTCCAACCGCCAGTACATAAGCAAAAAAAACAAAATCTCCTTCGAAAGAAATAATTCCTTTGTATTGCCCAAACGGCACCACCATAATTGCCATGAGCACCGAAGCAAAATAAATACTTGGAGCAATCTGAAAAATAAAACTCGTTGTCTTACTATATACCGCACCCTTCTTCCACAAACGGATAACGTCTTTCACAGGCTGAAATATTCCGGGACCTTTTCTTCCCGTTACAATGCTCTTGGTTCGGATAATAATCCCTGTAAAAAAGATGCTTGCCAAAATAATTAAAATAAAACTTATCATCGTTTACAATTGATTTAAGAATTCAATGAGCGATTTTATAGCCCCGTATAAAAAAGGCAGCCCCAATACCAGTATGATAAAAACAATACCATACAGCGTGTACATTTGAATCATGCCATTTTGCAGAAACCGAAATTTTCCCAAAAAATATTTTATCTGCTTCAGAGGAATATCAATTAGCCACTCCTCCACTATATCATACGGATGCGTTTCACGCCAGCCATCTCTCGGAAAAATGCCTTTTATTTCTTTCTTCTTTTTGTAAATTGAAAGCAGTGGCTCTGCGAGTTTGCGATAAGTACGAACGAATGAACTGGCTGAGTACTGCATCTTAGCTGTATTGCCAACATATCCGCAGCTCCAGGTAGGTGTAATCGCAACCGGTTTTTGTGCTGTAATTTTTTTACGAATGAAAAAAATTATGCCGGTCAATACAATTAACCCTGTTGAACACCAGCCAATATACATCATTGTGTATCCGGTATTCGTAACCGTGTATGCTGCTTCTGCTGAAAGAGATAATTTATCTGTAAATAACTTCAGCGGCTCTGAAAGCATGCCAAGGAAAAAATTCGGACACAAACCAATCGCGAGAATTAATCCCATCACCATATACATCGGGATAAGTTTTCCTGCGCTGCTTTCAGTTGGCGGATGAGGAAAATGATGACGCGAATTTCCAAGGAAGACCGCACCGAATGCTTTGGTGAAACACAACAGCGCAAGTCCGCCAATGATCACCAGCCCGAAAACGGAAATCAAAAGAGACAACATAGAAACCATATTCCCTGTCTTCAGCCCATTGAACAAACCTGAATAAATCAGGAACTCCGAAACAAAACCATTAAGTGGCGGAAGTCCGCAGATAGCCAGTGCAGCAACAAGAAACAAAATTGAAGTGTGAGGCATCCGCTTCACTATTCCTCCCAAATGTTCAATGTTCATTGTATGAGTTGCCTGGTAAACATTTCCTGCCCCGTAAAACAAAAGCGACTTAAAGAGTGAGTGATTTAACACGTGCAACATCCCGCCCGCGAATCCCAACGTTGTGAGAAGGAGATTATTGGTCCCAATTCCAATTGTTCCCAATCCTATCCCAATACCGATTATACCGATATTTTCAATGCTGTGATAAGCAAGAAGTTTTTTAAGATTGTGTTGCAAAATGGCAAGCATCACTCCGTATACTCCTGAAACAATTGAAATAAAGAGTATGATGAAACCCAATAACGTGTAATCAGTTTTAATCAACAAAATCATTCGCAGAATACCATAAATACCAATTTTGATTACGACTCCTGACATCACTCCTGAGATATGCGAAGGTGCTGCAGGATGTGCATACGGAAGCCACGTATGAAATGGAACAAAGCCCGCTTTGAAAGCGAAGCCAATAAAGAAACAGAGAAACAAAGCCATACTGGCAAATGAGGAAAGTGTGGAAGAAAAATTACTGATGGCATTAAAATCATAAGAATTCGTGCGTGATGCCACCCATATAAACCCCAGCGACAAAAAAATAATACATAGATGCGATTGAATAATATAATTGATGCCTGCTTTGATCGTATCCGGTTTGTAATGTTCAAACAGAATTAGCATCGCTACTGATAATGCCATCGTTTCCCATGCGAACAAAAACACAAGCGCATTCTGAACAACACATATTATTGTGAGCATGGATTGAGTGAGCAAATAAGCGATGCAATGAATGGTTATGTTGGATGATTGTTTTCTATACGATTTCATATACTGCAAGCCATACAGCGCACCGGTTACAAGCGTAAAATTTATTAGCAAGATAAACCAGGCGGACAGCGCATCAATTCTCACAGCTATGTCACCGGTCACTGGTGTACCGTAAAAAATGAAATCAAATTGTTTGCCTGTCAAAACTTTTACTGCAAGCCATCCGGCAAGCACAGCATTCACGATCACAACCGACACGGTTATTATCCCTTTCCATTTCACTCTAATAAAAGGAATCAGCAGAATTCCTGCTGCTACAATACTAAAATATGTGATTGCCATCATCATATAAAACCAAATAAAGTTCCCAAAAATATTAACATGATAAAAAACACACCATAGAGCACATACATTTGAATCCTGCCGTTCTGTATAAACCGGAAATATCCCATTCCATGAATCAACCTGTTTATAACCTTGTTAAAAATATTATCCTCAAAAAAATCAGTGTAATGGGTGGAGTGTTTTCTTGCCTGAGGAAAAATTTCTTCTGCTTTTAGCTCGGTGTATTTTTTCTTTTCAGTTACAATAAATCCCAACAGCTTGCCGAGTGTCTTCGAAAAAGATTTTCCGGTATATTGCATTTTGCTATGAGGAGCAATGTATCCACAACCCCAGGTAGTATTTATGATCACCGTGCGATTGCGCACAAGAATATTGCGTATGAGAAAAACCAAAATCAGCAGGCACAAAAACATAAATGAGTATATTCCGATTTCTGCCATAAGTGTAATTGTTGTTTGAAATATTGAAACATCAGGCAGTTGGACAGAAGGGACAATGGAAGTTATCAGATGCAGTACGGTAGAAAAATAAAGTTGAGGAAAAATGCCGATAGACAACATGACCGCTACGATAAAAAACTGTGGCAAGCGCATCACCAAAGAAACTTCAGAGGGGTTATGATGAAGTTGCCTGCGTGGGCTGCCAAGAAATATAGTGCCGAAACTTTTTGTAAAAGTCAGCAACGATAGTCCACCAATTATAGCCAATCCTGCGAATGAAAGAATCATCAGGGTGGAATGAAGTATATCCATTGTTTTTATTCCATGCAGAAACCCGGTATAAAGAATAAATTCTGAAACAAAGCCATTGAAAGGAGGCAAACCGCCAATAGCAAGCGAACCAATTAAAAACAGCACTGCTGTTTGTGGCATCTTATGCACGAGGCCACCAAGTTTTTCCATATCACGTGTGTGGGTTTGCTGATATACTGAGCCGGAAGAAAAAAACAACAGCGATTTAAAAAGGGAATGATTCAGTGTATGCAGTAAAGCCCCGCTTAACCCGATGACCAGCAAAAAAGAATTATTCATTCCCATCCCAATGATAGCCAGACCAATTCCTGCCCCGATAATTCCAATATTTTCAATCGTGCAATAAGCCAGCATCTTCTTAAAATCTCTGTGGACAGCAGCGTTCAGGATGCCATAAATGCCGGTAAGAATTGATAAAATCAGCAGCGACTCGCCAATGAGTATCAAATCACTTTTCAGCATTAGTGCTATTCGGATAATTCCATAGATGCCCATCTTCACAATCACTCCTGACATTACTCCTGAGATATGCGAAGGTGCAGCAGGATGAGCATGAGGAAGCCATGAATGTAAAGGAATAAATCCCGCTTTGATTCCAAAACCCGCAAAGAACAAAAGGAACAACCATACATTCTGATTATGACTGAAAAAATTTCCGATCGCAGAAAAATCAAATGAACCTTCCGAAGAATAAACCCAAATAAATGCAACACTCAGGAAAGCAACACCAATGTGCATTTGCACCATGTAGTTCATGCCTGCCTTCAATATTTCATGACGGTGATGCTCAAAAATAACAAGCAGAAGAGAAGATATGGACATGATTTCCCATGCAATCAGAAAAAACAATCCATTTTGTATGATGCACACCCATAGCATCGAAGATTGAAACAGCAAAAACAATATCCAGTGCATAGAAAGATTGGCTCTTTGCTGATCATATTTTTTCATATACCCTATACCATAAAAAGCCCCGTTAATACAAGTTAAATTTATGATGAGAATAAACCAGGATGACAGGCTGTCTATATGAAGTGAGATGTTTCCAAAGACAAGCGTTTTGCTAATTACAATATCAACGGCATTTCCTGTTAATGCTTTAACAGCCGGAATAGATGTGGCAGCAGCTATTAACAGGACAAAAACAAAATTAGCTTTCGCCCTGAACGGATGAGGCAGCAATGGAATTGAAATCATTCCCGCTATTGGTAATAGTAAAGCCAAAGAAAGTAACAAAGAGTCGGTCATAGATATTTGGTATAGTAATAATGTTAAGTTAATCGTGAAACGGCAGATGTCAAAAGTGCGATTCTCACGTTTGACGTTTCACTTCTCACGATTGAATGCGGCATAATAGAATTAACATGACAGTAGTTATTATTTGTTAATCAGGTAGCGACACATTTTACATTACAAATAAAGGTATGTATTTCTTTCAGTTATTCTTCTCAATACTTATTATACCCATTTGCTTTTTTTAAAAAAAGTTTCGTATACTTATGAAGTTTTTTTTTGACACACCATTAAATAATCAGTTAAACGCTACTACTATGGCTATCGCAAAACCATTTTTCAAAAACCCTCTTGGAAAACAACCTGGAAAAGTAAACCGTTTGGTACCAACGGCAATTGTTGCCTTTTTATTATTGTGCATAACAACGGCAGGTTTTTCCCAAAATGTAAGCATCAATACCACTGGTGTAGCGGCAAATGCTTCCGCTATTCCCGATCTTAATACAGGAAATACATTTACAAGTTCAACAGGAGGTTACGAAGTACATACTATTGGCGAAAGTTACGGTGGCGGCATTGTATTTTATGTTTATGATGGCGGGCAGCACGGCTTAATAGCAGCCACAGCCGACCAAAGCACTGCAATACAATGGTATAATGGGACCTTTAAATATATGGGCACCACGGGCGATGGAGTAGGCGCAGGCGCAAAGAATACCGCTATGATAGTAGCGACACAAATTAGCGATAACCCAACAGGTAATTTTGCTGCGAAAGTTTGTGCCGATTATTCAGTTACAGTTGGTGGCGTTACTTATAGCGACTGGTATTTACCTTCAAAATTTGAGTTAAATTTATTGTACTTGCAAAAAAGCGTGGTTGGCGGTTTTGCTAATTACTACTATTGGAGTTCTACCGAGGTCAGTAGTAACGGTGCGTGGTTCCAGTACTTCAACAATGGCTTCCAGTTCGACAACGATAAGAACATCATAAACGATGTGCGTGCAGTTCGGGCTTTTTAACAATTTAACTATTTAAAATATTAACGAAGCGGTCGATTTTTGAAAAATGAGATTGTACTATGATACCCCAAAGTATTGGAAAGATTTCTTGTAAATACAAAAGATAGTAAATATAAAATATGGAAGCGACGGCCATTAAGCATTGATCTTTGGACTAAGGAAATATTTATTCAGAAGATGGAATATATTCCTGTCCGACTGGCCAGGCGGGCATGATAATCCTGTTAAGGCTGGATTATGCAGTAATGAGGAAGATTATGAATATTCATCTGCCAGGTTTTATAAGACTGGGTAGATGGTTTTGATTTCTTACACATTGGATGGAGTGATTTTATTTGTGATCGGTCATCCCGCCTGGCTACAAAAAGCTATGCAGGGAAGACCGACCACGGCGAGAAGATAGTCTTTATAATTTGTAGCCTATGCTTGAAAACCCCGCCGGAACGCAGAACTTATGCCGTATGGCTGTGCTCTCCAGGTAGCAGCGCAACGTCCCTGGCAGAGACGTTGCCGGGAATTAAGTGATTACTTCAATCTTTATTTTAGTTTGCATATACTAAACAGTTATTAACTTGTCGCAAATTCAGGAAGAGAATAAACTTTTCAACAACTTATATAAATCATAACAACAGCGTACATGAAATTTATTGTAACATTAAGCTTTCTGTTCTTTATTCTTTATTCAGATTGTATTGCACAGAGCAAAAAAAATACTTCATCAACGGATCCCCAAAGCAGATCGTTTTATACAAAAGAATTAATTGATTCTGATGCTGTTTATTTTACACCGAAAAATTTTAATATCAAAGCAGATGGTTCAATGGATGTTTCTGATGTTTTGCAAAACGCTTTGTATGATCTGAAGACCACGCATAATTTTGGTATTCTTTTTCTACCCGAAGGAAAATACCTCATCAGTAAAACGATCTATGTTCCGCAGGGTATTCGAATTATTGGTTATGGAAAAAACAGGCCACTGATCATACTAACTAAAAATGCACCAGGCTTTCAGCAGGAAGATTCTACTGATAAAGGCAAAGCCAAATACATGTTCTGGTTTATTCATAATGTACCCAAACCTGGTGAACGTAATGGTGATGCAGGCGCCGGTACATTTTACAGTGCATTAAGTAATGTTGATCTTGAAATTGGAGATGGCAATCCGGCGGCTGTTGCATTGCGTACGCATTATGCCCAACACAGTTTTATTTCGCATGTTGATATACACATCGGCAATAGCAAAGCAGGTATGTTTGATGTAGGCAATGAAATGGAAGACGTCCGCTTCTTTGGCGGCGATTATGGTATCTATACAACCAAGCCTTCTCCCGGCTGGCAATTCATGATGACGGATACTTATTTTGAAGGTCAGCGAAAAGCAGCCATCCGCACACAGGAAGCAGGTTTAACTATTGTAAGAATGCAGGTTAAAAATGTGCAATTGATCATCGATATCAATCCAAACTATATTGAAAAATTATTCATGGAAGATTGCCGTTTTGAAAATGTAAGCGGTCCTGCAATAATTGTCAGCGAGGGTGATAATGCATCTAATCAAATCAGCTTAAAAAATATTTATTGTCGTAATGTACCTCTGTTCATTAATTATCGCGGCACTAACAATAACGTGGTGGCAAAAGGAAACATATACCAGGTGAAAGAATTTTTGCATGGTTTGCAGATGACCGGTTTAACTGCAGAACCTGTTATAAATACTATTCAAAATATAACTCAACTGAATACTTTTCCTGGATCATCAAAAAAAGATATTCCCGATTTTCCTGCTATTGAAACATGGATGAATTTAAAAACGTTAGGCGCCACAGGTGATGGCATTACAGATGATACCAAAGCTATACAGGATGCGATTGATAAATATGCAACTATCTATGTACCCCAAGGCTGGTACCGTGTTAGCGAAACAATCAAACTAAAACCAAATACCGTTTTGATTGGGTTAAGCCCCATCGCAACACAGTTTATTCTTGCAGATAACACACCTGCATTTAGTGGTTTCGGCGGGCCGAAAGCTTTGCTTGAAACATCTAAAGGTGGTAACGCTATTGTCAGCGGAATTGGTCTTTCAACCGGTGCAGATAATTCACGTGCAGTTGCATGCAAATGGATGGCAGGAGAAAACTCGTACATGAATGATGTAAAATTTATTGGTGGTCATGGAACGATACAAAGAATATGGAAACAACCTGCTGCAGAACGAAAAAATATTTATGGTAATCTTGTTAATGGAGTTGATCCTGCATGGCATACACAATACTGGAGCTTATGGATAACCAATGGCGGTGGTGGAACATTTAAAGATGTATGGACGGCTAATACTTATGCCAGCAGCGGAACATATGTTTCCAACACATCAACACCCGGACGCATTTATGCAATGTCTGTTGAACATCATGTTCATAATGAAATCAGATTTAATAATGTTTCCAACTGGAAAGTGTATGCATTACAATTAGAAGAAGAAAGCCGTGAAAGTTCTGAATGTGTGCCGATGGAATTAGAGAATTGTAAGAACATGGTGTTTGCAAACCTTTACATGTTCAGGGTTATACGCATAAACAAACCCTTTCCTTATTCTATCCGCAACTTCGGTTCATCCGGTATTGAATTGTTGAACGTACATAATTATAGCCAGATAAAATATACAACCAGTGACCCTTTATATGATGTAAATACAAACACATCCGTTCGGCCGTGGGAATTCAACCGGCTTTATATTGGCGATGCAAAAACATCTGTTTTAAAAAATAACATCAATCAACTGGCAACAGGTTTTGAATTTGCAGAAGGCATGTGTAAGGATAGCAAAAACAATATTTATTTCTGCGATTCAAGATTGCGGCGCATTTATAAATGGTCTGCAAACACAAGGCAGCTAAGCCTTTTGGCCGACTATCATTGGGAACCACTTTCACTTGCCTGCGATAAAAATGATAACCTGCTGGTGGTATTTAAATATGTACCAAAGCAGGGGTATATGGTTAATGGCAAACAGGAAGCATTTACCAATCCGCCAGATGCAGCAGGTACTTCATTCAGCGGCTGGGGTAATTCAGGTTTTGCAACATGGGTTTATTCTGTTGATCCATCCAATCCTGATGAAACAATTCATTTATTAGATACAGCAAAAATGAGCAACATACAAAATGTTTACAAAGCATTGTATCCCGGGCATCGCTGGAGAGATTTCCACGATTTTAATTCGGTTACTGTGGCTCACCCTGAAGAATGTTTTGTTGCTCCTGATGGCGTTACCATTATTCCAAAAGTGTATGACCTTGCACGGGCCAGTTGTTTGTCGGAAGCATTTCCAGGCAAGCCTGTTTATGTAAGTGATGAATATGATAAGAGAACAGTTCGCCTTGATGTAGATGCGCAGGGTTATGTAAGCAATCTGAAAAAATTTGTTGAGAAAGGAGAATTTGGGACGGCTAAAGATGCTAATGGAAATGTTTATATCGCCGACGGACAGGTGTATGTTTATGATGCCTCTGGAAATTTTTTGAAAGAAATAAAAACACCTGAACGCCCAACATCTGTCATTGTAAGTAATGATAATAAAATACTGTATATAACCGGCGCGAATTCCCTTTATAGTGTAAAGCTGGATTGATGTTGTTAATAATGTTACTAATGCGATAGAAAGTGAATAAATATAATGTACGACTATTACAGTGTGCGAAGATGGTCTTCGTTGCAAACGAAGACCACGCATCATTCCCGGGGCATCACAGTAAACCAGGGAATATTCAATGATCCTTTCTAAAGATAACTTTTACGGTATCTCCTATATAAGTGCTATCATATAATCTTCTACGAATTTCTACCTCACTGCTGTCCTGAGTTTGCAACTCAGGACTTCCTTGTAGTTTATAAGTCGGTAGTCACAGACTTACAACAACAATATTTTTATTTAAAATAACAAAGAAAACAAACAGAGCAAAGATTATGGAGAATGTCCTGA
>OLLO01000694.1_pt1 | contig 12916 bp, 9 predicted proteins | sample 1604551 | NCBI WGS metagenome assembly OLLO01 (sample SAMEA104055720, study PRJEB20765) | soil metagenome | biome: Arctic tundra; feature: Polygonal ground; material: soil | place: USA | collected 2011-09 | depth 0-0.5 m
AGAGCAGGTAATATGAATAGAGGAAAAGTTATTAATGAATTGCCGGTCATTTGACCGGCAACTTTTTTTTAAAAGGATTTTGTATTTTGTGCAGTTCATAATTTTTACTTTCATAAATACAATAAAATTTTACGGGGAAAAAAGACAATAGGGTAGATGTATATATTGCCAAAGCCGCTCCGTTCGCTCAGCCAATACTAAATCATCTTAGTGAACTTGTTCATAAAGCTTGCCTTGATGTAGAGGAAACTATTAAATGGAGCTTCCCAAATTTTAATTACAAAAGTACCTTCTGCTGACGGTAAAGGACGCAATTGGAAATATGAGCGCAAATAAAAAACGGCACCTGCTTAGAACAAGTGTCGCATCATATATAAACTTTCATAAGTCTCCCCTTCGGGGAGATTTAGTGGGGCTTTTATTTTGCTTTTGCTAACGCTGCCTGACCGATCATATTATCCATAACCTTAATGGTTTCATTAATATAGATATCATTACTCACTCTTTTTAAGAGTTGCTTATTCTTTTCTATCTTGTCTTTATCAGATTGAATAGTTGCCACATCTGCTGCAATGTTAGTTACATTAAGATCAACATTTAACTTGCTCAGGCTATCCAGTTGCTTTACTACTGTTCTCATTTGTTTCAGATCATCTCTATATTTTTTAAGATTCAATGAATATGATTTGTCTGAATTTTTATCGAGCAATTGGATATCATCCCTTATTAATTTAAAAGTAGTATTGGTGTTAAGTTGCTGGTTGGTTTTAGCTATCAGCGCATTTACATCATATCCCGGATTCCACGGATTATAATTTGCTTTTGAAATTACATCCCAGCTTAATGCATCAGGATTATCTTTTTCCCTGATTTTTAAATACTCCCATTTGTCAGGAACAACTATATCAGGGGTAACGCCTTTTAATTGTGTAGTGCTTCCATCTATCCGGTAAAATTTTCTAAAAGTTAGTTTCACATCTCCAAGCCCTTCAGTTACCGGCTTTTTAAAGAAAATATTTTCCGCTTCCGGATCAAGAGAAACACTTCTTTGCACAGTGCCCTTTCCGTAAGTAGAAGAGCTGCCAATTATAATTCCTCTTTTATAATCCTGTATTGCAGCAGCAAATATTTCTGAAGCGGACGCACTCAACTCATCAACCATAACAGTGAGCGGACCGGAATACAATACATTCTTATCGCGGTCACTTAAAACCATTGGCTTTTCATCTCTTCCTTTTACCTGGCAAATAGGCCCATCCTCAATAAAAAGACCTGCCATATCAACCACATCATATAATGAACCACCACCATTACTACGAAGATCCATTACAATACCTTCAACATTTTCTGCTTTTAACTTTTCAATTTCCTTAGCCACATCAACTGCGCATCTCCTGCCTTGGGGGTCATCAAAATTTGCATAGAATTCAGGTAAATAAATGTAGCCGATCTTATGAGTTCCGTTAACGATTGCACTTTTTGCATATGTGTCATCAATATTTATTTTGTCTCTTAACAAGCTTACTACTTTGGTTGAACCATCCGGTTTTCTTAAAGTAAGCTTTACTTCTGAACCTTTATCAGCACCCCTGATTAATTTAACTGCATCCGTAACTGCATAACCCGTTACATCAACAGGCTCATCTTTACCTTGTGCTATTTTTATTATCTCATCTTCAACAATTATATTTCCTGATTTCCATGCCGGACCTCCTGTAACCAAACTTGCAATTTTTATTTTGCCATCATCTTCCTTTAACTGTGCACCAATTCCATAAAATGATCCGCTCAGTAATTCATCAAATGAGCGTTTATCAACCGGTGCAAAATAAGTTGTATGAGGATCCATAGTGCTTGTGATCGCATTAACAAAATCACTGAACATTACATCAGGATTATTATGATTTTTTAATGTGGAAAAGTAACGATCCATTTGTTTTGTGATCTGCATTCTTGCCTCTCTTTCCAAAGCTGTGTCTGCTTTTACCACATATCCTGCTTTACCGGTATTTTTTTCTCTGTCATCCAACAATTCAGAATACCTTCCAAGAACAAGATATTTAAGCCTCTTTCTGCCGTAGTCATACCTTTCTGATTCATTTTTTGGAAAAGTGCGTTTATCACCATCCATTATAATAGTTTCGTCCGAAGTAAAAGTGAAGGGTTTGGAAAGAATTTCTTTATAGGATTTTATTATCTCATCTAAACGGCTAACGTACACATTGTTGATAGCATAGTAAGATTCCAGATTATCCCCATGAATTTCATCATCGATCTTTGTTTCATATTTTTTAAAGCCATCTATATCTTTTTGCAGAAAAATGAACTTATCAGGATCAAGGTCTTCAATATATTTTTTAAATACTTCTTTTGAAAAAGCATCATCAATTTTTTTGGGACTGTAATGTCCCTGTTCCAAAACAATACCTACATTACGAAGTATCTTTTCATTTTTGGTTCTTGGGTTATCATTGCTGCCATCGCCCCTGCCCATTGTTTTAAATGTAAAGAATAGTCCGGCGCCGATCAATAAAAATAATATAGGAAGAAATTTTTTGCTCATAATAAATTTCATTAAGTTGTACATACGTAAAAATAAAACAAATTGATTTTGATAATTGAAAGTACTCTGTTTAATTAACAAAGGTTTTATAAATAGGATGTATGGCAAAATAGCTGCCAGAGATATTTAAAGTCACCTGATGATACCAGGAGCATTTGTTAAATAAAAAATCCCAAACATAAGTTCAGGATTTTTTTTGAGTGGATGATGGGGCTCGAACCCCACGACCCTCAGAATCACCCCGAAGTTTCGTCCCGAGAATTCGGGATAAACCAACCGAGCTAATTTACCTGTTAATTCTGAAGTTTCAGAATCAATAAATCTTTGCAAAAAGATTTTACTCTTTTGTTTCTTAATAAATTTTTCTAATCTTATAGCATCAGCTTCATTATTTCTGCACTCAAATATTGCCTTGATAAACCATGGTCGATGTTTTGAAGTATAGGTATTTTTTCAGACTCGTTATGTTGTCTTAACCTGCGCTGATAATTATTAGTGTATCCAACATAATACAAGTCCGATGTTTGGGAATATAAAATGTAGATATAATACAAAACTTTTTTTGGGTGGATGACGGGGCTCGAACCCGCGACCCTCAGAATCACAATCTGATGCTCTAACCAACTGAGCTACAACCACCGTTTATGAGTGTCAAAAATAATTAAAAAATTATACCTGATAAAAATTACATTTTGCACGGGCTGTATTATGTTGTTTCTTTGTCACGTTTTTTTTATGCATTGGTATAATTATCTCATTACAATTTTATTGTCAGGCTTTATTGGATATGGCATTATCTGGTTTGCAATAAAGCTGCTGTTTCATCCGAGGAAGGCTGTAAATATTTTTGGATATAAATACCAGGGAATATTTCCAAAAAATAAAATTAAGATAGCAGAAATGCTGGGGCACTTAAGTACTGAGCTATTGCCCTTTGCTGATATTGAACAAAGAATTACCAGTGCAGATAATCTTGAAAAACTAAAGCCCGAAATTGAAAGGCATATTGATACATTCCTTAATAAAAAATTAAGAGATGTGTTCCCCATACTTTCTAAATTTATTGGTGAACGAACAACCAACCAGCTTAAGGAAGCTTATATGAATGAATTGGAAACAATGTTTCCTGCATTAATGAATCAATACATGCAACAACTTAAAAATGATATTGACCTTGAAAAAATTGTTGTAGAGAAAGTAACAGGCTTTTCAAGTGAAAAGTTAGAGGATGTCTTAAAAAAAATCACAAAAAAGGAATTTCAATTTCTAAAAGTAGCCGGCGCAGTATTTGGCTGCCTGATAGGTATAATACAAGTGGTCTTTAATATTCTTACTCCATAAATTAGCTGTCAATACCTGCTTATTACCACTCATACATAATTACAATTTTGCTTTTCAACTTTGTTTCACCTTTGCGCCGCATTTAGTAATTAATACCTGCTGATTAAATTTTTTAAATTATGAAAAAGGGTTTTTTAACTGTCATTTGTTTTCTAACAGTGTTAGTTTTATTTGCACAAATGCCCGGCGGCAATCGTGGATTGGGTGGGCAAAGCATGAATGTTGGTCATTTTTATGGAAAGATAATTGACTCAACTACCAATAAATCCTTAGAGTCTGTTTCTGTTCAGTTAATACAGAATAAATTAGATACTGCAACTAAAAAAAGAAAAGATGTTGTAATAGCAGGGATGCTTACAGATAAAAAAGGAAATTTTTCCTTAGAAAATTTACCTGTAGTTGCCACATTCAAATTAAAAATTACAGGAATTGGTTATAAAACGATTGAACAAAAAGTTTTTTTTAACATTAAGATGGGCGGTGATATGAGCCAGATGATGAATGCAGTTGATAAAGACCTTGGCAATATAAAGCTGGAAACAGATACAAAACAACTTGCTGAAGTTAATATAACCGGTACAAAGAGTTTGTTCCAAATGGGGATTGACAGGAAAATTTTTAATGTAGATAAAAATTTAACCAGCGTAGGCGGCACTGCTGTAGATGTAATGAAAAGTGTACCATCAGTTAATGTTGATATTGACGGAAATGTCACCCTTCGCAATGCACCTCCGCAAATATTTGTTGATGGAAGGCCAACTACACTTACACTTGACCAGATACCTGCAGATGCTATACAAAGTGTTGAGATCATTACAAACCCTTCTGCAAAGTTTGATGCTTCCGGTGGTGGTTCAGGTATTTTAAATATAGTTTTAAAGAAAGCAAGAAAAACAGGTTATAGCGGCAATGTAAGAGCAAATGTTGATTCACGTGCCCGTGTTGGTTTTGGTGGAGACTTTAATGCCAAGCAGGGAAAGATCAATTTTTTTGCCAATACAATGTTTGCCCAAATAAAATCTATCAGTAATGTACAATCAACCCGTACTGATTTTTTAAGCAATGGAAATACCGTCTTTTTAAATCAAACTGACGCTCCTGTAAATAAAGGTTCGTTTGCTTTTGTAAGAGGAGGCCTTGATTTTTTTGCAGATATCCGAAACACATTTACTGTTGCCGGCGCTTATGTTAAAGGAAATTTTAACAGCGAGGATATGATCAATATAGAAAGAGATACAAATTATATAAATTCAATTTCAAAAGAAACCGGTTTAAGAGGCAGTGCAGGAAATTTTTCCTTTCGCAATTATGGATCTACATTTAGTTACAAGCACAATTTTGCAAATGCCGGTAAAGAATTAACTGCAGACGTTAATTATAATCGCAGCAAAAATGATAATAATGGATTGTATCAAACCCAATTCTTTTATAATAACAGCAATCCAAAAGGTCCTATGGTAAAGGAACAATCGTTGGGTGGTGGAGAAACTAAATTTTTAACTGTGCAGACTGATTTTGTGAACCCGATAACAGATAAAATAAAATTGGAAATAGGAGCAAGAGCAGCCATCAGAAATTATAGCAGCTTTAGTAATAACCTTTTCTTTAATTCTGTTACCGGTACTTATGATGCCATAACTGGCCTCAGCAATAATTATAAATTTAAGGATGAGGTATATGCCGGTTATGTAACTTTTACCCAGTCGATAAAAAACTTTACCTACCAGTTAGGTGCAAGAATTGAAAGTTCAAAATATACAGGAACACAGATAGATAAAAATCTAACTTTCGCCAATCAATATCCTTTTAGCTTTTTTCCAAGTGTTTTTTTAACGCAGAAAATTAATGACAAGCAAAGCCTGCAGTTAAATTATTCAAGAAAAATAAACAGGCCTAATTTCTTCCAGTTGATACCGTATATAGATTTTAGTGATTCTCTTAATCTTAGCAAAGGCAATCCAAATCTTATTCCCGAGTTCACCAATTTGCTTGAGTTCTCTTACCAGGTTGATCTTGATAAAGGAAATAGCTTACTGGGAACTGTATATTACAGAAATACAAATGATCTTATAACACGCTATCAATACAGGGATAAAAATCCCAATGCAGCAAGAACTGATTCTGTTATTATAAACAGTTTTGCCAATGCCAATAATTCATATGCTTATGGATTGGAATTAACCGGAAAAATTAAACCTGCAACTTTTTGGGATATAACTGCAAATATGAATTTATATAATTCAAAAATTAACGGGAATAATATTCAAAATAATTTAGAGGCCCAGCAGGTTAGCTGGTTTGGAAAACTTAATAACAGTTTTAAATTACCCAAAAATTATTCAATACAATTCACGGCAAATTACCAAAGCAAAACTATTTTGCCGAGCAGCGGGAGCGGAGGTAATCGTGGTGGTGGTATGATGTTTGGTGGTGGACAATTATCAACAGCCAATGGATATATAAAACCTAATTATGGATTTGATATTGCATTTAGAAAAGATTTTCTGAAGAACAATGCTGCATCACTTACTTTAAGTATAAGTGATATTTTTAGAACCAGAGTTTACAGCACGCATTCTGAATCAGTTTATTTTGTACAGGATAATATTCGCCGCAGAGATCCCCAGGTAGCACGTTTAAACTTTAACTGGCGCTTTGGTAAATTTGATGTGTCCCTTTTCAAGCGTAAAAATTTAAAAGGTGAGCAGGAAGGAATGCAAAATGGTATGCAGGGAATACAACAATAATTTTTTTTATTAAACTATCTATATTGGCTTAGTTATTGAAGGTATTAATTGAATAAGGAATATTATTATCAAAAATGAATGCTATTTTTACTAACACTAAAACAATCACACAATGAAACAGTTAACTAAAGCATTTTCTTACAAAGCCATTGTAACATTTTTAATGCTAACTTTTATGCAGGCACTTGCCTTTGCACAGGATAGTACCGGGGGTGGCAGCAGCAGTTCAAGCTCTAACACATCAACTACAACTACTACACAGGAAACATGGTATTCTCAGCCGTGGGTATGGATTGTAGGTGGTGCAGTATTATTATTGCTTATTGTGGCTTTAATGCGTGGTAATAGTAATTCAGGTACACGTTCGGATAAAGTTACTGTAACAAAATCTGTAAAGACAGATACTGACGTTTAAATAAATATTGAGGAAGAAAAAAAGGTAGCTGCGGAAATACGTGGCTATTTTTTTGCCGGGTGAATGATAGGATAATAGTTAGCATTAAAAATTATTATTATGTGATCTTCTTTTTTAAAATATTTTTAATAAAAATATTTTTTATTAGTTTGAATGGTGCTGTAATAAAGCCTACTACTACTTCCTGGTAAAAAGAAATTTTATTACCATAAACCTGTCTGTTTATTTTGATATGAGTTAGAATAGCTGCAAATTCTAAGTAGCAAAGAAGATTATATACTATTTTTCTGGTTGTTTTAAAATGTACAGGAATTTGCTTGTTATATTTTTCTTTTGCAGACCTAAAATTTACCATTGCCGCATTAATACAGTTCACAATCTCTGTTTCATTTATATCTGTAAGTTCTATTATCCCGCTTGTATCCAATCCAAATCTTTTAAAATCTCTGGAAACAGAGTTGAGCCAGGCTGTGTCAGGATTTATTAATTGTACCATGGGTAATTGTTTCGCTGCATCTGAAGTACTGATCCATGTAATTCCGCTTGAGCATCCTAACAGCATAGTACAATAATGAGTAAGGGCAGCAGTTTCCCGTAAAGTAAGAAGGCTGCCATCAATAATGTTTATAAAGTGATGATTGATTGTATTTGCTGATGAAAGTATAATAGCCACGTCTGCATTATTGGCTAATTTTTCTGAGATAGAAATGGCAAAATTTTTGGTGATATGTAATTGCTTACTCTGCGGAGCAAATTCAAATAAAATAATCTGTTTATAATTTTGCAGTTGATGTTCTGCAGCAAATTCAGATGCTTTTTTTATTTCCTGTTCATATAAATTTAAAACAGGCTGCACCGACACTGTAATTACATTTGGATACGCTCTTAAAATTCCTGAACGGATACTTCCATCATAAAATGCCTGGTTGGTATCCATATTATGCGTGATAAATATCTTATCAAATTCTCTATTTTCTTTTAATTGTTTAATTTTTTTTTTAAATCTTCTAAAAGCAGCAACATCATTTTTTTTTACTGAATCTATTTCCATTACTGCATCAACAAATGGATTGTTATTTATGATTGCCTTGCAAAAAGATGCAATAGCCCACGTAAGATGACAATAAGGATAATCGTGCTTTATCTGGCGGGCAACAGTTGTGGCATATAAGCAATCTCCATTTGAGTATAAATGAACCAATAATATTTTTTGGGGGTTATACATTACGAAGTAAGCATCATTTTTACAAGATCATCAAAATTTTTTTCCGGTTTCCAGCCTAAAGAAAAAATAGTTGAGGGATCACTTATTAATTGTTTGTATTGAGCTTTAAAATTTTCCTTTTGTTGTATAAATTTCTGACTATCCTTCCCGATAAATTGAAAACATTTTTCTATATAATCCTGTATGGAATATCCGATTCCTGAACCAATCACTGTTTCATTAATGATATCTTGTTCAATTAAAGTCAGCGCTGCATTCATTACATCACCGGCAAATGTCCATTCTTTTTTTACACTCATATCGCCGATTTCAATTATTTCATTACTGCCTTTTTGAATTCTTTTAACAGCTTCTGCAATCATTTTGCTTACATGACGATCTGTTCTTCCCGGGCTTTCATGATTAAAAAAATATCCAACATATATTTTTAAACCTAAAGTTCTGTAATACCGTGCTGTATAAACTGAATGTATTCTTGCAACACAATAAGCACTCGAAGCTTCAAATTCATCGGTTTCTTTTATTGGCAAATCTTTATTTTTAAATTGAAGGCCGCTGCCAGATAAAAAAACTTTTGTATGCGGAGACACTTGTTTAACTGCTTCTAAAATATTTATAGTGCCAGTACTTATGGTATCATGATTATCAAATAAAGCATAATGAGCAGTGGTTGAGTTAGCTGCCAAATGAAATATATATTTAGGCTGATGTTGTGATATAATATTTTTTACTGAATTAAAATCTGTAATATCTATAAAAATAAAATTATCACTGCGTGAAATGCCAATTACATTAAAATTTTTTGCAACGAGTAATTGCCGGAGATAAAAACCATCCTGCCCGTTAGCGCCAATAATTAAGGCTGTCATAATTTATTTTTTTTTTACAACCATTGAAGCAAAAGTATATTGATATTTTCCCAGATAATTAAAATCAGGTTGCAGGCAATCCCATTGGGGTTTATCTATTAAATAACAATTGCTCATTAGCGGAAGCAGCCTGTCTTTAAAATCATGTTGCGTATATAATCTTACATCAACATCAGGCTTAGGTTTACCAGGCTTCCACTGGTCATTATAATCACAGGTTAAAACAGCAATACCACCCGGGGCTAATAATTCATTGATGCATTTTATAAAAGATTCATCATCGGGATCATGCTCAATTACTGAGGTTGAAAAAATTATATCATATGAATTTTTTTGTGTTGATGGTTTGGTAAAATATTCCTGTAAATAATAATTCAGAACAGGATCAATTTCTTCAATTTCATAACCCAATTTTTTTAAGGATATAGCTGCTGTGTCTTCATAGCTACCTACACATAATATTTTTGGATTATCGTAATTTTTTAAATGCCTGTAAACAGTATCAAAAACAAATGCCTGTTGAACATTTGCTTCGATAATTTTTTTTGCCATAGTTTTTGGAGCCAGTTCTAATAATTTATCAATTGCAGCTTTATAAGTTTTGCGTGCACTATTGTCTAAAATACGATTTAACGATTCTGTTGGTGGAATTGTTACTGGTTCGTATAAAGATTTTACAATTTGCATATCATCCTCATTAGCCTTATCAGTATTTCTTAACCAGCTAAACGTTTTATCAGGCAATGAAAAAGCTTTTTTTAAACTAAATTGTAAAGCCTGAAAGTATTTGTGGTTTAATTTTATTTTATTTTTTGATCTTATAAGAATAGCATTCAAAATTCTTTCATATTCCCACAATAAGTTTTCAGCATTCCATTCATTATAATATTTTTGTAATGGTGCAAAGCCGTTATCAATTATTGATCTTAAACTATTTTTTGAAATACAAACTGAAGGTTTGGTATCAAATAAATGTCTGAACATTATACTGTCAGATACAGCAACAGGTCTCTGCACTGCCAGTGCATTATCTATGGTACTTGATAGCCCTCTATTTCCTGTATCCTGGTACAGAAATACATTAACTGTATTTTGTGCAAGGAAATTCAATACTTCATTACTATCATAAAATTCATGTGTAACGTGTAATTCAATACCTTGTTTTTTAATTAAGTTTTTACATTGCTCCGCTATTAATTTTGCATTGGCGCCATCTTTATCGCCAAAATCAGCAAATGGAATATTAAGTTTAATGATCGCCTCATCAAATTCCTGCTGAACTAAATTTACTATTTGATCAAAACCTTTTTTTGGTGTACCAAAGCCAAAGCTTCCTATCGTTGGTACTTTAGGTACAGTAAAATTATTTTGATATGCAGGTATAAGTCTTCCTGTTTTTAAAACATAAGGATTACGAAGTAAAAGTGTAGGGTCTGGTGCAATGTAAAAATCAAATAATGAATTGCTTAATCGGGAAGAGCGTCCCGGCAAAAATTTTCTCTTATATGCTGTTGCATTATCAGCTGTATGTTGTGTTATCTCATGTATAATTCCAATTTGAGGAATATTTATAGATGTAATATTATTTTTAAAAAGTCGTGGGGCAATTTTGGTTGCTATCCATGGTAAAACAGATGGATGATAATTATAAATGATTGCCGCAGGAGAATATTCTGCAATGGCAGCGGTTAAGTCATTCAAGGTTGAACATTCTACTTTTATGAAATTGTAGAGATGAGATTTTTCTAAAACATTAAAAATGTTTTTGCCAAATTCATAAATACCACATTGAGTTTTTTTGTGAGAAACAAAAAGAATGGTGTTTAAACTCATTAATGTTTTTTATAAATATCAATTGTTGGGATTGGAAAAATAAAACCGGTGCCTTTATCCAAAGCCTCTTTTTCCCTTTCAAGAAACTCCTGCTTAAAATGCCATGGCAGTACCAGGTAATAATCCGGGTTCATAGCCCTGCTTTCAGCTTCGCTGATGATTGGAATATTGGTACCCAATGTATAAGCGCCATATTTATCAGGATTTCTTTCTGCTGCATATTCTACCAGCATGTTGTTGATATCGCACCATTGTAAAATAGTATTGCCTTTTGTAGATGCACCATAAATGTGCACTCTTTTTCCTTGTTGTTTAAGGTTAACCAAAAGATTGTGCAGCTCGTTTTTCACTTTTTCAATTCGATATTGAAAGGCAACATAAGGTTTATCAGTATCCAATTCCAGATCAAATTCTTTTTGTCTGATATCATTCATTAGTTTATAATTCTCAGGGTTAAAATACAAACTGCTTTCTTTGTGTGTGGCATAACAACGAATGCTGCCGCCATTAATATCGTTGAAGGATATTTTAAATATTTTCATGTTAGCCATAGCCGCGATTTTTTCTAAAACAGCAAGACTATAAAATTCCAAATGCTCATGGCAAATAGTATCATAGCTATCTAATTCAAGCATAGTAGGCATATAGCTCATTTCAAAAATCCATATACCTTCCGGGGATAATAGACGCTTAATACTTTTTACAAAGTCAACAGGATTTTCCAAATCGTAGAACATGGCGATAGAGGTAATGATATTCATTTTTTTACCACCGATCGCCGTAAATAATTCTGCGGAAGGGAATATATCCTGCACCACTGTAGCGTTTTTAACTTCCTGGGCCACATCGCTTGGATCGCAACCATATTTATCAAAAGAGCCGGGGTAATAGTTTAATAATGTACCATCATTGCAGCCGATATCCAATACAGTGCAGTTATTTTTTTTTATTAATTCAAGAGCACTATCAGCAATTCCTTTCAAATGAATTCTCATTGTAGTATTAGTACCGCTCCGGTACCAATAGGACGCATACAAAATTTCAGGAGGTACGCTATGTTCCATTTGCAATAATCCGCAGGCATTTTCATCTATCTGAGGATTACAGCGCACTAATGAACAATTAATTTTTCTATGAGAAGGCATTTCCTTTCCGGGTTTCACAAAAGAGCCTTGTAAATATTGAGGTCCCAGATCTATCACCGGTGTTAATGAACCTGAACCGCACACTCTGCATGTTGTTCTTTTACGAATATGCATATATAATTTTATTGGGATTTACTTTGGAACAATTAAATTTAAAAACTGAGCATCAATTGCATCTATACATTTATTTCTTTCTAAATTAAGTATAGCAAGCATCTTTACAAGGTTGTCTTTTTCTTCAATTGGAACATTTTCTATATCGTAACCTTTTTCCACTTCATGCCAAAGGCGACAATTGACATCTGCTAACCGGAAAAAAATATCTCCAATATTTCCAGTAACCTCTTTTGTTTCATTTCCTTCTTTTTTAAATATCTTATTGGCTGCAAAAGTTAATTTTTCAGGAGGAATCTTTCCTTTTATAGCATCTGCAATATAAACATCTATTTCCTTTTGTAATTGTAAAGCTTGCCTACCCAAACTCTTTAATCGATCTTCCTCATCAGTATGGTATTGTTTCAATTTTACAATCGTGAGTTTATCACACAACATACCCAGGGTTTCTGCCATTATTGTTTTTTGATTAGCGGCTAAATTACAATTTTTACTCAATCACCTGTTAAGATAGTTGTTATAAAATTGTATTTCGTTTTTCTAAAAATAATTGTAATGCTTTAATTTTATTGCTGTCAAGCGGATAATTTATGTAAGAAGTGTAATATTTTTTTAGATCAAAAAACGGGTAAGGGTTTTCATTAACTACTTTATCTATTTGCTG
>OLLO01000468.1_pt1 | contig 12908 bp, 9 predicted proteins | sample 1604551 | NCBI WGS metagenome assembly OLLO01 (sample SAMEA104055720, study PRJEB20765) | soil metagenome | biome: Arctic tundra; feature: Polygonal ground; material: soil | place: USA | collected 2011-09 | depth 0-0.5 m
AAAAACAGCATCCGGAGCCGGTAATGGTATAGCACCGCCTGATGCAGCATTTATAAAAGCTTTCACTGCTGTATTGGTAGGAGCAAACACCGTTAAATTAGCTCCCGGATTTTTTAATGCAGAGTCAATCTTTAATGCAGGATTGGGTTGTGCTGCATCTCCTCTCGCAATTAAAGAATCAAACATGGTAAATTGTGGGTCTACGTAAATCATTTGTGCTAATAATAGACTTGGGGGACTAACAATCCCCGAAATAGTATGTACAATACCATTTTGAAAGTGCATATCAAAAGATAATGCCGCAACATTATTCACCCAAACTGTAGTGCCTCTTTTAGAAGGAAAAATAGTAAGCTTGAATGGAACGGGAGTGCCTGGCAGCACACCAATGCTTAAAGTTGTTGGCAGCTGAATGTTTGGAAAAGTTGTTGGTATATCTGCAAAAGTATATTCACGTCCCGGTACAAGCAAATAACCGGCAATACCTGCAGCCGAAGCAACAGGCAATCCACTCACTATTGCAGTTGTTGTAAATCCGGCCGCCCGGAAAGCAGCATTATTGGGAGCAAAAAGAGTAAATGTATTATTCTTATCACTTAAAGTAGCCGTTAGCCCTGCTCTTATAACTAAAGCATTTAATAAACTATAGTTGGTATCAGATATTAAAAAATCATTAATAGTAAGTGAATTTTGTGTAGTAGCAATAGGTGATGAAAAACGCTCAAGAGTTTTATTGCAAGACGCTATCGCAAGAATACAAATTATAACAGGTAATGCCTGCTTTATAATATTTTTTAAAATATATTTCATATAATTTTTTTAAAATGAATAATTATTTATAATTAAAATAAATTGTAACCAAAACTTACATAATACAATCCGCCAATAGCGGCATTACCAAATCCGTTTCTGTAATATTGATTAAACAGGTTTGTTGCGCCCAACTTAAGCAATATTTTTTCAACAGGAAATTTATAACTAATCTGTCCGTCAACTGTATTATAAGCAGGAACATGGCCATTGGCAAAATCCCCCTGATAATCTACATCATCTTGCCATCTCCAGGAAATATTAAACCCCAAACGGTTATTATATCCAAAGCCGCTATTTGCAATGTAAGCTCCCACTCTGTAAAGAGGGGCATTAAAAGCGGCAACAAAACCCGCAGGCACATCGGTTATTTTATCAGAAGATGCATTAACGCCAATTGAAAAATCACGTGGTAAAGAATAATCAATGCCGACTCCAAAACCATAAGTTTTTACTTTGCTTGTAATGTTTGTGGGCACAGAATAGATTGTTACCAGCGGAGAATTAGAAACAACATTTTGTATGGTAACATCATTAGCGTTTCCGCTTACAGATTGTGCAACCAAAGTTCTTGCTATAAAATCTTTATAAATGCCATAATATCCATAAATATCAATTAATAATTTTTTATGGAGAAGCAATCCTTTATAACCGGCTTCAACTTCATTAACTGTTTCTGCCTTAAACTTATCAAATTTTCTAACAGTGAGGGTATTACTTGCTTGCAATGTAGTAACATCATATACAGCATTTGAACTGAATTTATAATAATCCTGCAAGGTTTGCAAACCACCTAATAAACGGGTACCACCTCCAACTCTAAGATTAATCCATTGCTGTTGTGTAGATGGAAAGCGATAGGCCTGCTGATATGATAAACGCAAATTATTATCCGGGGCTACTGTAATTACTGCAGATACACGAGGTGTAAATTTTCCATCAAAATTTTGATTTTTATCATAACGGCCTGATGCAATAATTTTTAATTTATCATTTATAAAACGCCTGATTGCCTGTGCATAAATACCCACTTCGTTAATACCTATTTTTCCTGCTGAATCTGCAAACAAAGTTCCTTCAGAATTCAACACATATCTTTTATAATTAGCACCTACTATTATATCAGCAAATTTTTGAGTGTATTGTGAAAAATTATATTGTCCTTCAATGTTGTAAAGATTTGTCTTATCAACAAATAAACCGCCGCCTTTAGATATAGGAATGCTGCGAATCTGGTTGAATAATGTTTGAAATTGCTGAGAACCTGCAGCCGGCCTTCCCTGGTCTGCAACTGCTCTTGCAGCATTATGTGCTGCTATATCAGAAAGACCTCCCAATTTATTTTGTAAATAAGCTAGTGCATATTGATAATACCAGCCAGTTGTACCACCACTTGGTTTCCATGCTTCGTTAAATAAACGGGTTGTAACTGTTGCGTTAAAAGATTCACCCGAATTTTCCTGCGTGGTATATGCTCTTAAAAACCAGTTGGGATTATTAAGTTCTAACTTGTACTGTCCCATTTTTAAATCCTTTAAAGAATAGCGATCACTTCCTGTATAAACTGTATTTCCTGTTCCAAAATATCCTGCTAATATTAATGCAGTGTTCCCGGTTACTTTATAATTTAATGAACCGGACAGTTTAAAATTTAAGCTGTTAGGACTTACCACCTGGTTTTCTAAATAACCTGTTCTTGAAACAGGAATAGATGCCGGTAAAGAATTAATATATGGCGCATAAAATGGAGCCTGCTGGCCCAGTGGATTAAGGATATTTGATTTTATATCTATCGTAGTTTCATCACCATAAATATTTACACCATCATAATTAGGGTCTGTCTGTCTTGTACCCGGTGTAACAAAGCCGGTTGTTCCTAAACGATTATAATCTCTATAATCATTACCAACCCAGTCTTTTGCCTGTATTAATTGTGCGCCTATTTTAAACGCAAACTTCTCTGATATTTTTTTAGCCCAGCGTAAACTCCAATCATAGTAAGGTGATTTTATTCTATCGGGATCATCAATATGCATTACACCTGTTTTAATATCTAATGAAAGTCCCTGGTATTTAAAAGGATCTTTACTGTTTATTATTAAAGCTCCGTTCATACCGCCAGGTCCATACAATGCAGATGATGCTCCGGGCAATAACTCTATACTTTCAACATCAAGCTGTGTTATTCCTGTTACACTTCCAACAGAAAAATTCAGCCCTGGTGCCTGGTTATCCATCCCATCCACAATTTGATTTAAACGAAGATTGCCGCTTCCATTAAAACCTCTTGTACTGGGTGTTGTAAACAGTAATGAAGAAGTAACTACATCCACTCCTTTTAATTTACCAACCATATCATAATAAGAAGGATCAGCTGCATTGCGAATATTGGCAGAACTTATGTGTTCTATGGTTACAGGTGATTCCAAAATGCGGGAAGGTGTGCGGGTAGCCGCTATTACAACTTCCTGACCCAAAGTACTGGCAGGTTTAAAATTAACCTGTACAAACTCCGCAGAATTAGAAACTGTAACCTCCTGCGTTGCAAATCCAATTGAAGAGATAATTAAAGTAACAGGAAATTTTTGGGTAGTAGTGAAAGTAAAATTTCCTTTATCATCAGTAAATATTCCGGTACCCGAAACTTTTACCGTTATAGAAGCTGCTGACACAACATCGCCGGTAACGCTGTTTTTTACATTCCCGTTAATGGTTGTTCTTTGAGCAAAAGCAAATATGGAAATAATATTTGCGATAAGCAAAGCAGCCAGGAATCTTAAACTTTTTCTCATAATGGTAGTTTTGATTTTAAGAATTTCAAGCAAAATAAGGATTGTTATTATAGTTTTAAAATTTAATTTTCACCATTTACTAAAAAAATTGTTCAAATCTTATCAAAATAAAAAATTGTAAATCTGAATTCACAATTTACTTTAGTGTTATGCCTGCACTTCAATTACAAGATCAAACAAGTTTTTACAGCGGAAAAGTAAGAGATGTTTACATGATAAAAAATAAATGGCTGGTAATGATCGCCAGTGATCGAATTTCTGCGTTCGATGTAATTCTTCCCAAACCAATTCCTTTTAAAGGACAGGTTTTAAACCAGATTGCTGCTTACATGTTAGATGCTACAAAAGATATTTGCCCAAACTGGTTGTTGCAAACTCCTGCACCAAATGTTGCCATCGGTAAAAAATGTGATCCGCTTCGTGTAGAGATGGTTGTAAGAGGAAACCTTACAGGCCATGCCTGGCGCACGTATGCAGAGGGAAAAAGAGAATTATGCGGTGTTGCACTCGATGATGGCATGAAAGAAAATGATTTCTTTTCCTCTCCGATTATTACACCTTCTACTAAAGCAACACTAGGACATGATGAAGACATAAGCAAAGAAGAAATTATAAAAAGAAAATTGGCAAATGCTGATGATTATGAAAAAATAGAGGAGTACAGTTTACAATTATTTGCAAGAGGGAAAGAAATTGCAGCTAAAAGAGAATTAATATTAGTGGATACAAAATATGAATTTGGAAAAATAGATGATGAAATCTATTTAATGGATGAGATACATACACCGGATAGCTCACGATATTTTTACGCAGATGGATTTGAGGAAAGACAAATAAAAAACGAAAAACAAAAACAATTAAGTAAAGAATTTGTAAGAGAATGGTTGATAGAAAATAATTTTATGGGTAAAGAAGGTCAAGTGGTTCCTGAAATGACAGATGAATGGATCTCAACAATTAGTAACCGTTACATTGAATTGTATGAAAAATTGATTGGAGAAAAATTTATACTGCAGCAGTTAAGTGATGAAGAAACAGAAAAAAGAATTATTAGTGCTTTAAAAGATTTAGAATAAAATATACATCCAATCATGCTTGCAAATAAAAAACTTAAAGCATTTGCTCCCACCATAAATGCTGAAAAAGCAAAACATTTTTACAAAGATATTTTAGGATTAAAACTCTTATCTGAAGATAATTATGCAATAGAGTTTGATGCCAATGGAACATTATTGAGAGTCACTATTGTTACTGAATTAAATCCACATCCATTTACCATTCTCGGCTGGAATGTTGATGATATATCATCAGTAATAAGCGAATTAAATAAAAAGGGTATTTTTTGCGAACGGTATGATTTTATGCAGCAGGACAAATTGGGAATATGGCATTCGCCGGGTGGCTCAAAAGTTGCATGGTTTAAAGATGCAGATGGCAACATCCTTTCGCTAACTGAATAAATAAAAATATAGAAACCTGTCAGGTTCCCGAAACCTGACAGGTTAGGTTTTCAATTTCAAGAAAATATATTTGTTCTTCATAATTGTGCCTGGCACTTTAGCTAAAATTATGTCTGTAGTTTTGCGTTCTCTTCCCAGGAGGCTGTTAGTATTTATCTACGATCAGGTGGGGAAGTAAATAGCCATACATACTTCATCTACATAATATTATTTTATGAAAAAAATATTCTTTCTGGTTCTTACATTATTTATTATACTAAATGTGCATTCCCAATCAAATACTGTAAGTAAGAATATATCCGCTAATCTCTCATTAGAGTCTACATATACAACATATAGTATGACTTCCGATTCGTTTGATAAAAATTTAAAAAGCAGTTATGATAATTCTATGATGTATGCATTGGTTGCCGGCGGCAGCAAAGGAATTGGTTATGCTATTGCGGAAGCTTTGGCAAAACGGAAGTATAATTTAATTTTAATTGCAAGGCATTCTGATAGTTTACTTACAGCAAAAAATAAACTGGAATCCGAATACAATGTTCATGTTGATATTTTAAGACTTGATCTTGAAAAAGAAAATGCTGCTGATTCAATTGCAAGATGGTGCACCGAAAAAGATATTCATTTAAAAGTGCTTTGCAATGTAGCCGGCTTTGGCGGAGCCCGCGATTATTTATCATTGCCGCTTGATACACTCCGCTATATGGTTAGATTAAATGTTGAATCCTGCATGGCGCTAAGTCTTACATTACTTCCATTATTAGAAAAAAATGCTCCATCATATATTTTGAATGTTGCCAGCATGGCCGGCCTTGCACCTATCCCTGTAAAAAATATGTACTCTGCTACAAAATCTGCAGTGGTTTTTTTTAGCTATTCTTTACGCTATCAACTAAAGAAAAAACATATCAGCGTTAGTTGCCTTAGTCCGGGTCCTGTTTTTACAAAACCAGAAATAGAACAGGATACAAAGAAAAAACTTGGATGGTTTGGTGTGCAAATGGCTGTTCCTCAAAAAAAAGTTGGAGAAATAGCAGTGCGTAAAACTTTGAAAGGAAGAATGATGATAGTGCCGGGTACTCTATCAAAAATTACTTCTTTTATTATCCGGATTCTTCCGCGCAGATGGATCGTTGCTATTTATAGTAAAGTTGGAAACAAATAGCAAACGATTTATTTCACTTTAAGAATCGTTTCTAATTTTTTATTTTACAGATAGCTCTGTCATTTCCTTGTTCCTCCTTTAAACTTTGGTCTTAATCTATGGCGTGATTTATTGAAGATCATAATCCCATTCATTCTGCCCTTTCGTAATTCCTTTTGCTCTCCTTCCGGCATGTTGTAAATGGATTGACATTCTTCACTGCAACAACCATCATATTTTTTTGCGCAATCCTCACATTGAATAAAAAGCAAATGACAGCCATCGTTTTTGCAATTAGTATGTTCATCACATGGCTTTCCACACTGATGGCAATGGCTGATAACTTCACTGCCAACCTTCTCTCCCAGCCTGTCATCAAATACAAAATTTTTCCCTTTGAATTTATTAAGAAGATCTTCTTCTTTAATCTTATTGGCATAATTAATAATACCTCCTTCCAGATGAAATACATTTTTAAATTCATTATGCAGCATATAAGCGCTGGCCTTTTCGCAACGGATACCGCCTGTGCAATACATAATAATATTCTTATCCTTTTTATCCTGCAGCATAATAACAGCCATAGGCAATTGCTCACGAAAAGTATCGGAAGCAACTTCAATGGCATTCTCAAAATGACCTACTTCATATTCATAATGATTACGCATGTCAACCACTATCGTATTAGGATCGTTGGTCAGATCATTGAATTGTTTTGCATCTACATATTTTCCTTTTTTGCTCATATCAAAATTGGGATCAGTAATGCCATCTGCAACGATCTTATCTCTCACTTTTATTTTTAAAACCCAGAAACCTTTGCCCTGCCCGACTGCGTCATTCAGGCGGGCGTCATCATCTACTGCAATATTCAATCTTACATTATTTAAAAAAGAAAATGAATAGAGATAATTTTTAAGTGATTCATAATTGCTTACAGGTATACTTAGCTGCGCATTGATGCCTTCATGTGCCACATAGATTCTTCCAAAAACTTTTAATGCATTTAGATTTTTATACAGCTCATCTCTGAAAGATTTTGGATCATCAATTTTGGCATATTGATAAAAGCTCAATGTAGTTCTTGGCTCCGTCTCCTGGTAAAGACATTGCTTAAGTTCTTTTTGAGAAATTCTATTGTGAAGTACAGCCATATTATATTCCTTCTGATATACAAATTTAAAAAAATAAAAAAGGTTACTCATTAGATAACCTTAATCTTATAATCTTATTTACTTTACTTTACTTCCTCAAATTCAGCATCGGTAACATTATCTGCTGCACCTTGTGATTGTTGCTGACCGTCTTCTCCTTGCTGTTGTCCATCACCTTTAGCGCCACCTTCTTGTGCCCCTGCATCCTGAGTTGCTTTATACATTTCTTCACTGGCTGCTGTCCATGCCGTATTCATTTCTGCAACTGCTGTATCAATCGCAGCAATATCCTGTGTTTTATGAGCTTCTTTTAATTTAGCAAGAGCGCTTTCAATCGGACCTTTTTTATCCGCAGGAATTTTATCTCCATACTCTTTTATTTGTTTTTCTGTTTGAAAAATGAGGCTATCTGCCTGGTTTATCTTTTCTATTTTTTCTTTTGCTTCCCTGTCGCTTGCTTCATTTGCCTTTGCCTCATTCTTCATCTTTTCAATTTCCTCTTTGTTTAATCCGCTGCCGGCTTCTATCCGTATGTTGTGAGATTTTCCGGTACCCTTATCTTTTGCGGTTACATGCAAAATACCATTGGCATCAATATCAAAAGTTACTTCAACCTGCGGAACGCCTCTCGGAGCCGGTGGTATGCCATCTAAATTAAATGTACCAAGGCTTTTGTTTTGAGAAGCCAAAGGTCTTTCACCCTGCAGAACATGTATCTGAACACCGGACTGGTTATCGCTTGCTGTAGAAAATACTTCTGTCTTTTTAGTAGGAATAGTTGTATTGCTTTCAATCAATCTTGTCATTATACTGCCCATAGTTTCAATACCAAGTGAAAGCGGAGTAACATCCAGCAACAATACATCTTTTACTTCGCCGGTTAATACACCACCCTGTATTGCAGCACCAATTGCAACTACCTCATCAGGGTTAACACCTTTGTGTGGTTTTTTACCAAAGAAATTCTCAACAAGTTCCTGCACTTTCGGGATACGTGTGCTGCCACCTACCAATATTACTTCATCAATTTTTGATTTATCAATGCCTGCATCTTTTATTGCAAGTTCACATGGCTTTAAACATCTTGTAAATAATTCATCGGAGAGTTGTTCAAATTTTGCACGGGTTAATTTTTTTACAAGGTGTTTAGGCACACCATCAACAGCAGTTACATAAGGAAGATTGATCTCTGTTTCGCTTGATGAGGATAATTCTACCTTGGCTTTTTCTGCGGCTTCTTTCAAACGCTGCCAGCTCATCGGATCTTTACGAAGATCGATTGCTTCATCCTTTTTAAATGCATCAGACAGCCAATCCATTATCACTTTATCAAAATCATCTCCTCCTAAATGTGTATCACCATTAGTTGATTTTACTTCAAATACGCCTTCACCTAATTCAAGAATAGAAATATCGAATGTACCACCGCCAAGATCGAACACAGCAATTTTTTGATCTTTGTGTTTCTTATCAAGACCATAAGCCAGTGCTGCAGCAGTAGGTTCATTAATTATTCTGCGAACATTTAAACCTGCAATTTCCCCTGCTTCTTTTGTAGCCTGTCTTTGAGAGTCATTAAAATATGCAGGAACTGTTATCACTGCTTCCGTTACTTCCTGCCCTAAGTAATCCTCTGCAGTCTTCTTCATTTTTTGAAGGATCATAGCAGAAATTTCCTGTGGCGTATATTGCCTGCCATCAATATCAATACGAACAGTATTATTGTCACCTTTTACAACTTTGTAACTCCAATGGCCTGCCTCGCTTGTTATCTCGTCCCATTTATGCCCCATAAAACGCTTAACACTCATGATAGTGTTTTGAGCATTGGTAATTGCCTGTCGCTTTGCAGGATCACCTACTTTTCTTTCGCCATTTTTTAAGAATGCTACCACTGATGGAGTCGTTCTGCGGCCTTCATCATTCGCTATCACTACAGGCTCATTGCCTTCCATAACTGCAACGCAGCTATTGGTTGTACCTAAGTCTATACCTATTATCTTTCCCATGATTAATAAATTTTATTAAAGATTGACAATGTTTATGCCAACGGCATTAAAGTGCAAAAATGGCAGAAGAAAGCTATGAGTTATTAGCTAAGAGCTGTGAGTATCGTCTCAAAGCTCTTAGCTCATGGCTCATAGCTTGCCTTAAATCTCGTGGCTTTCTTTTCTTTCTCTAAATGTAAAATGTTTTTGTGATAGAAAACTAAATGTTACAATAATGCAGGCAGTAAAAATTCTTGCTATAGTTGGATAAAAATTCATGTATTCAACCATAACTTTTAAGAAGGCATAATTTAAAATAAGATTGACGGCAACAATTAATAAATACCTGAATAGTTGTATTCTTCCTCTTAATTGAGAAGTATTAAAAACTATATATTTTGAAAGTAAAAAACCTACAGGAAAGCTTATAAAGAATGCCATCCAGAGTGCAGCGATATGTGGTTTAAATGCAATGAAACCCAGGGCAAAAATTTGCTTATGCAGAATAAAGTTATAGCTGATATAATAAATAAAGATATCCAGCAGCATATTGCTTCCGCCGCAGACTGCATACCTGAAAGTACGAACAGGCATCAGCCTTTTAAATGGAGGATAAAAATAATCTATGAATTGTTTGATCTTTTTCTGCAACACTATTATTTATAAACCGAAGGTAGTTTTTACAACATTACCGAATAAAAAAATCCCGGATGATAATGCCGGGATCAATATATGAAAATAATTTTTAGTTGAGTGTATATCGAATTGCTATTCCGCCGACGTTTCCTATAAACCCATTATTTTTAAAACTTCCGAATTCTATATAAGGTTGCCAATCAATTGAAATATTTATAGGAGCAGAATTTATTTTATAATCTAAACCCAATACCCCATCAATTCCTAAAGCAGTTCCACCGTTATTATTTTGCGGCGGTGTGGCCCATGCCGAATTAGAATTATAAAACGCAAGATGTGCACCCGGACCAAAATACCATTTTAAGCCTGGTACACTGGAAATGTCGCTGTGTATCTCATACAAGCCTATAATTCTTGCACCATAATTTAAAAAATATCCTATTCCTTCCAGCGCATGTTTAGGAGTAATAAAATATTTTATGGTAACACCCACCGGATAAAATTTTACTCCCAGTGCAGTTCTGTAATCAGAAGAATTGGTTGTTTGTGCATTAACAGCAGACACTGTCAAAAAAAATGCGAATAATAATACGAGTATTGTTTTCATAAAAATTTATTTTATGTTATAAAGTTAAAACCGTGCCAAACACAATCACCATATATTTTGTTAATTATACATTTCCTCCTGCAATAATTTTATTCTTTCATCAGCAATGTATTCATCATAAGTATACAACCTGTCAATTAAACCCTTTGGAGTTATTTCGATGATACGGTTGGCGACGGTTTGCATGAACTGATGATCATGTGTTGTAAATAAAACTATTCCAGAAAATGTTATCATTCCATCATTAAAAGCAGTGATGCTTTCAAGGTCAAGATGGTTGGTTGGCTCATCAAGAATTACTACGTTAGGATTTTGCAGCATCATCCGGCTTATCATGCAGCGAACTTTTTCTCCTCCGCTTAGTACGTTTGTTTTCTTAAATATCTCGTCCCCGCTAAATAACATCTTGCCCAAAAATCCTCTTAAAAAATCTTCATCAATATCTTTTACATAAGGCGGAACATATTGCCTTAGCCAATCCATCAGCGTTAGTGTGCCTTTAAAAAATTCTGTATTATCGTTAGGAAGATAAGCAGTAGTAATGGTGGTTCCCCACTCATACTTTCCGCTGTTTGCCTGCATCCTGTTGTTTATTATTTCAAAGAAAGAAGTGAGTGCAACAGGGTCGCGACTTAAAAAAGCGATCTTCTGCCCCTTCACCACATCAAAAGAAATATTATTGAAAAGCGTTCTGCCATCAATGGTTTTAGTAAGCTTTTCAACATTTAAAATTTGGTTGCCCGGATCTCTTTCAGGCTTAAAAATTATTCCCGGATATTTTCTGTTGCTTGGCGTGATATCTTCAAAAACCAATTTATCCAATGCCTTTTTACGTGATGTTGCCTGTTTTGATTTTGATGCATTGGCGCTGAATCGGGCAATGAATTCAAGAAGATCTTTTTTCTTCTCTTCCATTTTTTTATTCTTGTCACCCGCCTGCCTTGCTGCTAATTGGCTGCTCTCGTACCAAAATGTATAATTACCTGTGTAAATTTTTATTTTTTGTTTGTCAACGTCTGCAACATGTGTACACACTGCATCTAAAAAGTGACGGTCATGGCTCACTACCAAAACAATATTTTGATAATCTGCTAAAAAATTCTCAAGCCAAGAAATGGTTTCAACATCAAGATTATTGCTAGGTTCATCCAATAGCAAAATATCAGGATTACCAAAAAGCGCCTGCGCAAGTAAGACTCTCACTTTTACATTAGCCCCAATATCTTTCATCAATGTTTGATGGAACTCATCTTTTACCCCTAATTCACTAAGCAATGTTCCGGCATCGCTTTCTGCAGTGTAGCCACCCATTTCTCCAAATTCTTCTTCCAGGTGAGCAGCTTTCATTCCATCGGCTTCACTAAAATCTTCTTTAAGATAGATGGCATCTTTTTCATGCCTTACATCCCACATTTTTTTATGCCCCATTAAAACCGTATCCAAAACTGATATCTCATCAAACTCAAACTGGTCTTGCTTAAGAACAGCCATACGTTCACCAGGAGAAATACTTACAGTTCCTTTATTAGGTTCTATTTCTCCACTGATAATTTTTAAAAATGTTGATTTGCCTGCACCATTTGCACCGATAATTCCATAGCAATTCCCTTTGGTGAAACCAAGATTAACTTCATCAAATAAAACTCTTTTTCCATACGCAAGCGTTACATTATTTACACTGATCATTCATGCCTTTTTTAAGAGGCGCAAAGGTAAGGTATTACGATGTATGAAGTACGATGTAATAGGCACGATGTGGAATGTTATAATTGCTCGTGAGACGTGAGAGGTGAAACGTGAGATAGGGAAGTTTGCTCTTTCACGTTTCACGTCTCACGTTTCTCGTATTTTTACAGCTCAAAGAATTTCAACGGATGACCATAATACAAACGTTACAAAAAGCAGTAATAGAAAGTTTACAATCTTTATACAATCAGCCTTTCACTGAAAAAGATTTCCAGGTAAGCCAGACCAAACCTGAGTTTGAAGGCAATTATACGGTTGTATTATTTTCTTTGGTAAAGAATTTAAAAAGATCACCTGAAGTTTTAGGAAATGAATTGGGAGATGAACTCATCAAAAATTATTCGGATATTTTTTCAAAATACAATATCATAAAAGGTTTTCTGAATCTTACAATTACTGACAATTATTTGTTTGATCTGCTCAATAAAAATTATAAGGATGTATGCTTTGGTAAATTTGCATTGAATGGTAAAAGAATAATGGTTGAATATTCTTCTCCCAATACCAACAAACCTTTGCACCTTGGGCATTTAAGAAATAATTTTTTGGGATGGAGTGTTGCTGAAAT
>OLLO01000126.1_pt1 | contig 12749 bp, 12 predicted proteins | sample 1604551 | NCBI WGS metagenome assembly OLLO01 (sample SAMEA104055720, study PRJEB20765) | soil metagenome | biome: Arctic tundra; feature: Polygonal ground; material: soil | place: USA | collected 2011-09 | depth 0-0.5 m
CTAAATTGAATTGTTGCCGGAATAAGTTTATAAAGCTCTTCAATTTTTGCACCATTTTGTGTAGCCTGGTATAAGCGGATAATTGCCAAAGGAGAAACATAAGATGCAGGATATTTTTTTACAAAATCTTCGCTGATAGTTGCAATTTTATTTAGTGCAACAGCATCATATATCGCATCAGGCAAAATAAATTGTTCATACGGCTTTATCGCATCTGTATAAATTTTAAATTGATCATGAGAAGGAGAACCTGTGATAACAAGCTTATCCAAAGCATCTTTATTGCCTGTAATCTTTATATTGCTGTTATCAAGAAATAAAGGCACTAAGGATTGCGCATTATTAAAGATCAATCCTTTAAAACCCGGTTGATCCATCTTGCCTTTTATTACAAATTTCCCTTTGCTTATTACAGCCTGCTGCTCGGGTGTATTTGTTTGTTCATTTAAAAAAGATACAGGTGTTCCATCTGCAAACCCGGTAACAGTGCCTGTTATAATATATCCATCGAATGCCGGTGTTTGAACCTTTGGTTTTGCTTTTGTTATTTTTTTAGCTTGAGAAAAACCAAAAACTGGCAGAAGAAAAAGTAAAATAAATATTGATCTCATCATTATTTTATTGTGGTGCAATTTACTTTGTTTTATGTAGATAAAAGCCTGCCTGTCGGCAGACAGGGTTAAGACTGAAAGTTCATTAACGTAAAATCCTGTCCAGGAATTGTTTTGTTGCATTTTCAATATCCATTGCATTCTGCAAAGCATTGATGTAAGCGCTGCCGATAATTGCACCATTACTGTATTTACATGCAACTTGAAAAGTATCTTTGTCTTTAATACCAAACCCTACGAGTATTGGATTTTTTAAATTCATTTTTTGCAATTTTAGAAAATAACTTTCCTGTTGATCAATCTCTTTATTATTTCCCGTTGTGGAAGATGATGAAACAGCATAAATAAAACCCTCGCTCAGATCATCAATCTTTCTAATTCTCTCTTCAGAAGTTTCAGGGGTGATAAGAAAAATAAAACCAAGGTCATTCTGATCAAAATATTTTTTGTATTCGGTTTCATATTCATACATAGGAAGATCGGGCAAAATGATACCATCTACTCCAACTTCTTTGGCCTGCTTACAAAACTTTTCAATTCCGAATTGCATAACGGGGTTCAGGTAACCCATTAATATTAAAGGAAGATGAAAATCCTTTCTGCAATCTTTTAATTGCTCGAAAAGTTTTTGGATAGTCATCCCATTTTGTAAAGCTAACATACTGCTTTGCTGTATCACCGGACCATCCGCCAAAGGATCACTGTAGGGCATACCGATCTCAACCATATCAGCCCCATATTTTTGCAAAGAGTAAAGAACTTTTAAAGTATCATCTAAATGCGGAAACCCTGCAGTGCAGTAGACGTTAAGAACGTTTTTTTGTTTTGTTTCGAATAAATTTTTAATTCTGCTCATAGTTACCTCATCCTTTAATCCCTCTCCTTGAGGAGAAGGAGGCCAGGCTTTATATTTTCAATTTACTTTTATTCTGGCAAATCAGCTTTATATTTCTATTCACCATTTGTTTTAAAGTCGCTTTGCAATTTCATCAATACTTTTTATTACATTTTCTATATTATTTATTACTTCTTCATTTTTAAATCTTATAACAGTAATATTTAATTCGGTTAGCATAAAAGTTCTGTTATCATCCATTGCCTTTGCCTCTTTGTTATTATGAATCCCTCCATCCAGTTCAATCGCTAACTTCTTTTCATGACAATAAAAATCTGCAATGTAATTATCTAATGGATGTTGCCTTCTGAACTTTAATCCTGGAAGTTTTTTATTTCTTATATGTTCCCAAAGTAATTGTTCAGCTACAATAGAGGTTTGCCGCAGATCCTTAGCAAACTCATAAATTTTAGGAGAAGAATATTTGTGAAGATTATCATTATACGATTCCGGCATAAGCTGATCTATGTAATTAAAAATGATATGTTAGTACGATTGCCAAATTATATTCTGTTGTTCGGTCTTCCTCTCCTTAAGGAGAGGGATTAAAGGGTGAGGTTACAATTGCACAAACTTCATATAAGTTGCCAGATCTTTATCGCCTCTGCCACTAAGATTTACAACTACAATATCATCCTGTTTAAACTTTATTTTTATTAATGCAAACAATGCATGCGCCGGTTCTAATGCAGGAATAATTCCTTCCAATTTAGCCAATTCCATTGCGGCTTCAACCGCTTCGTTATCTGTAGCACTAAGAAAAATTTCACGACCACTTTTAAATAAATGTGCATGCAAGGGACCGATGCCCGGATAATCTAAACCGGCTGAAATGCTGTGTGGCTCTACAACCTGCCCGTCTGCAGTTTGCATAACAAGGCTTTTGCTCCCATGTAAAATTCCCGGCGTACCTAATTGTGTTGTTGCTGCAGAAAAACCACTATCAATGCCTTGTCCTGCTGCTTCAACAGCAACTAACTTTACAGAGGGGTCATCTAAAAAATGATAAAATGCACCTGCTGCATTGCTTCCTCCACCTACACAGGCAAATACATAATCAGGTAACTCATCCCCAGTTTTTTCTTTCAACTGTTTGCGTATTTCTTCACTTATAACACTCTGGAAACGGGCAACCATGTCAGGATAAGGATGCGGACCAACGACGCTGCCGATAATATAATGTGTATCTTCAGGATGATTTATCCAATCTCTGATAGCTTCATTGGTAGCGTCTTTCAGCGTTTTGCTGCCGCTTATTACAGGTATTACAGTTGCACCAAGCATTTTCATTCTTGCCACATTTGGCGCCTGCCGTTCCATATCTTTTTCACCCATGTAAACAATACATTCCAAACCCTTCAATGCACAAACTGTTGCTGTAGCAACGCCATGTTGCCCTGCGCCGGTTTCTGCAATAATTCTTTTCTTTCCTAATCTCTCAGCCAATAAAATTTGCCCGATAGTATTGTTGATCTTATGTGCGCCTGTATGGCAAAGATCTTCACGCTTTAAATAAATTTGTGCTCCATACTTTTCACTCAACCGCTCAGCTAAAAATAAAGGAGTCGGTCTGCCTACATAATCTTTTAAAAGTTGATCAAATTCTTTTTTAAAATCTGCATCACCCATTATTGATAAATACTTTTCCTGCAATTCTTTCACATTCGGGTATAACATTTCAGGAATGAAGGCGCCGCCAAACTCACCATAGTAGCCATGTTCATTAACACCCCAAACACTTACAGGGGCTTTTTTATTTTTATCTCTGCTCATTTTTATTTTTTTGTCACTTCTTTTAATTCCTGTGCAAACATTTTAATCTGTTTCATATCTTTCACACCATCTTCAATTTCAACTTTACTGTTTACATCTATCGCATAGAAAAAGGGATGCTGAAAAGTTTTTAATTGCTCAACATCATCTAAGCCAATACCGCCGCTTAAAAAAAATGGTTTATTAATTTTATTGTTTTTTAAAATATCCCAATCAAATTTTTCACCCGTGCCGCCATATGCTTTCTCATTGCCGGTATCAAACAAATAGAAATCGCAAAATTCTTCAAAAGGCTTTATCATCCAGTCAATATTCTGCTCATTCTTTTTATTTATCCTGAATGCTTTTATAACGCTAACATGATCACTGATATGCTTACAAAAGGAAGGTGTTTCGTTACCATGCAGTTGAACAATATCTAAACCATACAATTCAATCTGTGTCATAATATCCTCTTCAGACGCATTTACAAAAACACCCACCTTTTGTATGTTAAGGGTTAACTTATATACATCCTCACTACGCAATTTATTTAAAACATACCTCGGCGAACTTTCGTAAAAGATCAGCCCGGCATAATCAACTCCAAGCTCATCCAGTTGTTTTAATTGATCTATCTGCGTTATCCCGCAAACTTTTATTTTCATCCTGAATGTTTTAATTCTTCAACAAAATTTTTAAACGCTTCTCCCGGCTCTTTTTCTTTCATAAACTTTTCTCCTATTAAAAATCCTCTAAAACCATGTTGTTGCAAAAGTTTTATAGTTGCTACATCATCAATGCCACTCTCTGATATTTTTATTTTATCAGCAGGTATTTTTTTTCCTAATTCTATTGAACGGTTTATATCTACAGTAAATGTTTTAAGATCACGGTTGTTTACTCCAACAATGTCAATCTCATCACTTATCCAGCCTAATTCCATTTCGTTGTGAATTTCTAAAATAACTTCCATCCCTAATTCATGTGCCAGTTTTGTAAATCGATGAGTTTCCAATTTTGTTAATACCGCTGCAATTAATAAAACAACATCTGCACCCAGTGCTTTTGTTTCTACAACCTGGTACTCATCCACTATAAAATCTTTTCTCAAAATAGGGATGGCAAGTGATTCTGATACAGTAAGTATGTCATCAGTGTTTCCCCCGAAAAAAACGGGCTCAGTAAGAATAGAAAGCCCTGTGGCACCATTCATCTGGTAATCCAAAACAACATCAAAAACATCAACATCGGCATTTATAATTCCTTTGGAGGGAGATGCCCTTTTGAATTCAGCAATTATTCCGGTATTGTTTTTATCCAACAATGCCTTTTTAAGTGATACACATTCTTTTTGAAAAAGCGGCATCATTTCCCATTGTTCTTCTGATATTATTCGCTTCAATTTTTTAATAGTGTGCTTTCGCTCTTTAACAATATTTTCCAAAATATTATTCATGTTGTTTCAATCAATTTATTTAATGATCGTAATGCCGCTCCACTTTCTAAACTCTCCACTGCAATTGAATAACATTCTTCATAATTTTTATATTTACCAATACATTGCAAAGCCATAGCTGCATTGGCTATCACTACAGCATTTTGTGCCCAGGTTCCCTCTCCCTTTAAAATTTTTAAAAATATTTTAGCGGCTTCTTCAACGGAATTACCGCCATGAATATCTTCAGGACTTACTGATCTTTTTCCCAAATATTCAGCCGTTAAAATTTTTTCTCCTTTATTGGTAATTACTTTTGTATCATTCGTTAAAGAAATTTCATCATAGCCATCAAGACTATGAATAATAGTGAAAGCTTTGTTGGTTTGCTGCAATAAATAATTATAAATTCTTGCCATTTCCAAATTAAAAACTCCCACCAACTGGTAATCCGGAATGGCAGGATTAACCATTGGTCCGAGCATGTTGAAAAAAGTACGGACACCTAAATTTTTTCTTATTGGTGCAACAATTTTTAAAGCAGGATGAAACAAGGGCGCATGTAAAAAACAAATATTTGCTTCTTCAATCTGCTTTCTTAAAACATCTTTATTGTTTGTGAATTTATAACCCAATTGCTCCATCACATTGCTTGAGCCGCTGATGGAAGATGCACCATAATTACCATGTTTTGCAACTTTGTTTCCTGTGCCAGCAACGATAAAGGAACTAAGCGTAGAAATGTTGAAAGTATTTTTTCCGTCACCGCCGGTACCAACAATATCCAAGACCTGATGCCCGGTAAAATTTACCGGAACACACAATTCCATTAATGCATCTCTGAAACCCTGGAGTTCATCAATGGTGATGCTTCGCATAAGAAACACCGTAGTGAAAGATGCTATCTCACTTTCGTTGTACATACCTTTGGAAATGTTTATCAATACTTCTTTTGCAGAAGCTCTATCCAGCGTTTTATGTTCGAATAAAAAAGAAAGAATTTTTTTCATTTGTCTGAACCGCGATTTATGGGATGAATGGGAGTTGTGGGATGTTGAATAATTTGCGGATTAAATTTCTTATTTGTAAATCTGTGAAACTCTAATCGCTTACTGCCAAAGTTTATCAGTAATCCAATTTCAAGATTATATGCTTCTAAATAATTTATTGCCTGAGCTATGTGTACATCTTCAAGTTTAATAATAGCTTTTAGCTCTACACTAATTTTATTAATTACTAAAAAATCTACTCTTCTTGTTCCTATGTTTTGATCCATATAATAAATAGGCATTTCAAATTCTCTTACAAAATCCAATGAAATAGATCTAAACTCAAGTTCCATTGCTCTTTGATAAATGACCTCCTGAAATCCATTACCTAATGTACCATGCACTCTAAAAGCAGCACCAATTATTTTTTCAGTTATCTCTCCATATTTAAAATCTCCCATAGCAAAGTTTTTATAAGCAAATATCAATTCCCATTTATCCCAAACATCCTATAAATCCCAGTTCAGACCAACCAATTTCTCATAATTTTTTCTCCATCAGGTGTCAATATGCTTTCGGGATGGAACTGCACTCCCTGCACATCAAATGTTTTGTGTTGCAATGCCATGATATAATTATTTTCATCACGGGCTGTTATTTCCAATTCATCCGGAAAATTTTTATCACTTACTATCCATGAATGATAACGACCCACTTTAATATTATTTGGCAACCCTTTAAACAATTCACAATTCTCAACTGACAACTCACAATTTGTTGCTACACCATGATATACAGTGCTTAAATTTATTAACGTTCCCCCAAAAGCTTCACCAATAGCCTGGTGCCCTAAACATACACCCAATATGGATTTGGTGGGAGCATATTCTTTTATTAAAGGCAATAATAATCCAGCTTCATTTGGTATGCCAGGTCCCGGAGATAAAATTATTTTATCATATTCCTTCACCTTTTCAAGCGCAATCTGATCGTTACGATATACATCAACTTTTTGGTGCAATATCTTTTCTACCAAATGCACAAGGTTGTAGGTGAACGAATCGTAATTATCAAAAATTAATATTTTCATCTCTAAATATTTTCTGCCAGCTCAATCGCCTTTTTTAAGGCATTTAATTTATTATTCACTTCCTGTAATTCACTCTCAGGTTGTGATACAGCTACTATGCCTGCACCAGCCTGGTAAGTCAAAGTATTATCCATACTTAAAAAAGTTCTTATCATTATTGCATGATTGCAACTTCCGTCAAACCCAATAAAACCAATACAGCCGCCATAATAACTTCTTGGCTCAGATTCATATTCATTTATCAGCTGCATAGCTCTATACTTTGGTGCACCACTCAAAGTGCCAGCAGGAAATGTTACAGCTAACAGATCAAATGGATTGGTATCTTTTCTAACAACTCCTCTCACCTCGCTAACCAGGTGAATAACATGAGAGTAATATTGTATCCTGGAAAACTCGGTGACTTTTACATCATCACACATCTTACTCAAATCATTTCTTGCAAGATCAACCAGCATCACATGCTCGGCATTTTCCTTTTTATCTGTTAATAAATTTGCTGCTGATAGTTTATCAACCTCATCATCGCCAGTTCTTTTAAAAGTTCCGGCAATGGGATGTACAATGGCTTTATTATTTTCAATTATCAATTGACTTTCGGGACTGCTGCCAATTAATTTATAATCTCCATAATCAAAATAAAACAGGTAAGGGCTTGGGTTAATACTTCGCAATGCACGGTATACATTAAATTCATCTCCTGTAAATGGCTGCTTAAATCTCCTGCTTAAAACGATTTGAAAAACATCTCCACGATGACAACTCGAAATCCCCTTTTTTACCATCTCAATATATTCTTCATCAGTAATTGATGAAGTCTCCTCACCTTTTATTTTGAATGGGTATGCCGGAACATCTTTACTTTTTATAAGACTTTCAACAACATCACTTTCACTTACAATATTATTTATATGATTTTCGCAAATGAACAATTCATCTTTAAAATGATTAACAGCAATAACATATTGATACAAGCGGTAACGCATTAAAGGAATTTCAGATTTCGAATTTGTCCCGCCAAATGCGGGATGAGATTTAAAATTGATGCTTTCAAAAAACTGAACGGCATCATACGTTGTATATCCAAATAATCCCTGTGCAATACTCACCGGCTTTTTTGCAACTTCTTTTATTTGAAATCGCTGCATAAAATTCCAAAGATGAGTTGTGATATTATTTGTTTTATCAATTTTTATTTTTTCAGGATTCTTTCCGGGCAATTTAAATTCAATCTCATGTGGGCTGGTAATCTCAATACCGGCAATAGCATTTATCCCGATAAACGAATAGCTGTTTTCGCCGGCATGAAAGTCTGTGCTCTCTAATAGAATAGTATCTCTGAATCTATCCCTCAGCCTGAGATATATACCAACCGGTGTATACGCATCAGCTAAAAGCTTTTTAAAAGAGGTATTTATTTCTATCTTCTTCATTTTATAAAATTAAAAAACCCGACATTTTGTGTCGGGCTTTAAATATTTAAACAAATATAACTGCATAGCGACACAATCAAAAGATCGTATTCCACCACCAGCTATTATTTGTATTATTTATTTTCATTTACAATGCAAATATGAGTGACAATTTTTATTCAGCCAAATTTCTTTTAAAATTTTATAACAATCATTGCGAAGAGTTTTCGGGGATTTTTGCCGAAACTCTGTGGCAATCTCATAATACACTTAATTATAAAAGCTTCTTTTTAGTTATGAATTTTATCAGGAGATTGCCGCGTAAACATGCCGGGTTCATTTTAATTCAACTCAACACAAGGAAACGCATGTTTACTCGCAAAGGCGTACTGGCGGACAATTACATCCTTTGCAAAGGCACAAAAAATTGAAAACATTTTTGTTAATCTATATACGGATAGTCTTAAAAAAGGCACTTATAATTATATAAATGTTGATGGGCTTTTATCTAACGGTAAATACATGCCGCTTGACAGTACTCACATTATTTTTTGGGCAAGCGATGGAAAATTTTATGGCAACAGTTTGTGGATAGAGAAAGATTTTAAAAATGAAAAGGTTTATATAAAAGTTGTTTTAAAAGAAAATCCACAAATCAGTAAAGAATTTACCATGTACATAAAGAAAAAACCCGATGATGAAAAATTAAAAACATCAGAAGAGTTACTTAAAGAGATGGAAAATAAATCTAAGAAAAATAAGAGAAAAAACTGATCAACTAATTTCCCCACAAGAGCAAGATGCCCGGTTTATCATAAAAGATCTGCCGGGCATTTTAGTGTAAGGTGTTTGCCCTCTTTTAGTGAGCTGACACCTATGCGAATTTTTTAGCGTCTTCTAAAAACTTAGCCAATCCAATATCAGTTAAAGGATGTTTTAATAATCCTAAAATAGATTCCAATGGAGATGTAACCACATCAGCGCCTGCTTCTGCACATTTAATAATATGGTTCGGAGAGCGGATAGATGCCGCTAAAATTTCAGATTTATATCCCTGCACCCGGAAGATATGTGCAAGCTGTACAATTAATTCCATGCCATCCCAACCACTGTCATCAATTCTACCTATAAATGGTGAAATATAAGCTGCACCTGCTTTTGCAGCTAAGATTGCCTGCCCGGCAGAAAATACCAAAGTACAATTTGTTCTTATACCATTATCTGTAAACCACTTAATTGCTTTTACTCCATCTTTTATCATAGGCACTTTTACAACAATATTTTTGTGGATGGCAGCCAGCTTTTTTCCTTCTTCAACAATCTTATCAAATTCAGTAGAAATCACTTCAGCGCTTATATCCCCATTCACCATTTCGCAAATAGTTTTGTAATGATTAAACACTGCTTCCGGCCCTTTGATACCTTCCTTTGCCATAAGAGATGGATTGGTGGTAACACCATCCAGAATACCCAAATCGTTAGCCTCTTTTATTTGATCAAGATTGGCTGTATCTATAAAAAATTTCATACCCATACCCCTAAAGGGGATTTTGTTTTTAATTAAAAAATTAGATGAATACAAAAGTATTGAATTAAAAAGAGAAAGAATTTTAATTAACCCCTTCAGGGGTTGGGGCACAAAAATGGCAAGTTACTTATATCGCACCGCTCAACCATTTACCCTTGCTATCTTCCAATCCTGGGGGAGTTCAACAGGAGCTGGCCGTATAAGACTTGCCGCTGCAAATATAAACAAAAAGCCTCACCACCTGACCTCCTCTCCAAAAGAGAGGAGGCAGCACAGTTCTACAATGCTCAACATTATATCTTCCCATATTATGCTTTAGTATACAATTAAACATTTTCAGCTATGTTGAATAAAGATTTATAGCTCATGTGGAAGCTCTAATGTTTATTATTTTAATAAAGCACCGCTCCCTCTAATAGATTTTTTGTCAACTTTCCTTATCTTTTAGGAGAAGGTGCTCCCGCCAGAGGCGGGGCGGATGAGGTGGAGAGGGAGTTGGAGGGTGAGGCCTCTAATACCCAAACCCCGGTTTATCAGTCCGTGAATCTATTGTGGCTGCGCCAATAAGCTCATCCGACCTGGCTGTGAAAGATTTGTAATACACCAAAATTGTATACACATTTTCGGCTTCAAAATAATTGCCATCCACTTCCTGCCGGTTGGCAAAATTATTTTTATCAACAACTATGTAAGTGTAATTATAATACCCCTGTTTTAAAAAGAGATGCGTTTCGTATACACCTTTTGCAACATTGAATTGCATCTTAGTACTATCCGTAAATGCATAATTGGTTAGCTGACCAAACAGGTAAATATCTTTATCCCTGTAAGCTGTACTATCAGGCGGTAAAAAAGTAAAGTGAACACTGGCATAATCGCTTTGCCAGAAAGGATTAATGCTTTGTGTTGTTTCTACTGAATACATTCCGTTTATATCACGGTAATAAACATAGCGCTCTGTTGATCTTTCAATATCTGTTCTTACAAATATTTCTGTTGAATTTTTTTTATATTCAGCGCTTTTTACCCTGTCTGTTTGCAAATGAAAGTCCCGCAGGTCGAGCCATCGCCATTCTTTACCGGCAGGAAAAATTAAATTGTTCTCTGTATTATATTCAAGAGAATTTCCACGTACAAAAGTGGGAGCAATATTAGTGACAGTATTATCCCAGCGGTTGTTTTGCAGCACCACAATTTTTATTTGCTGAGCAGCGCTGAAAGTATTTAAGCCATTAATATTTACATTGAACTCAAGCCTTTGATGCGTACGAAAATACTGCGGTGAAAATGGCTGCGTAATTCTGGCGGCAATAGTTGCTTTATTATCAACCACCAATAATCTTTTTGTAAATGCAAGTTTTGAAGTATCGCCATCCAAATAAACTTTCAGTAAATAATTTCCTGATCTTATTGGATAAGAATTTTTATCCGGAAGTATTGCCTGGTAGTGTGTATATTTTGTAAAAGCGATTGATGAAAACCTGTAATTATTTATCCGCATTTGTGTAAAGCCCTTCAGGTAATCAAACTGGCTAAGGTTCACAGGCATCCAGTCTTTATCACAAAGTTGAAATGTATAATAATAATATTTTACGTCACCCTGCAGATCATCAAAATGTAATTCAACCTGGTCATTAGTATTTAGATTAATAACAGGAAGCGATAACTGATTTCCATAATTATGCAAGCGAACTGTTTTGATATTGCTTTTATAAATGCTGTCAGCAACCTGCGCAGGCACACAATAATTAAAGATTAAAAAAATATTTATTAAAAGATATTTGATAAGGCGCTTACCCGGATACATCGAAATGATTTAAAAAAATTAGTTTTACAAGATACCAAAAGTATGCCGTTTGAATGTTTCATCTTTTATAGCAAAACGAATTGCGTTTAACAGGCAGAAAACATTTTCACGCTTTATTATCGGGCTTGCTGTTACTGCAACAATGATAAGCGTAGCAGTGATGATAGTTGCACTAAGCTTTGTTAACGGTTTTCAAAATGTTATCAGCAACAAAGTTTTTAGTTTTTGGGGGCACATACGTGTGCAGCAAAATGTAGTAACACAGTCAAACATTGCAGAAGAATACCCAATAGAAAAAAATGATACCCTCGAAAATTTTATCCGCCATCTTCAGCAGGTAAAAAGTGTAGAGCGATATGCCACTAAATCTTCTATCATAAAATTTAAAGAAGAAATAGAAAGCGTTTTATTAAAAGGAGTTGATAATAGTTTTGATTTTAGCAGGATAAATAATTTTTTAGTGAAGGGAAAATGGCTTTCGTTTAAAGACAGTGGTTACAGCAAAGAGATAAATATTTCAGCATATACGGCTAACCAGTTACAGGTAAATGTAAATGACAGCGTAGATATTTTTTTTATACAAAGTGATGGAAGCAAACGGGCAAGAAGATTAAAGATTGCCGGCATTTTTAAAACAGGCATTGATGAATACGATCATAACTTTTGTTTGGGCGATCTTAAATTGATACAACGATTGAATGACTGGAAGCCTGATGAAATTGGTGGTTATGAGATCTTTTTAAAAGATTATACACAAACAGATTCAGTAAATAATTTGTTGTACACATCAGAAGCTTTGCCGGATAAGTGGTACAGCAAAACCATAAAAGAGATCTATCCAAATATTTTTGACTGGCTTGAGCTTCAGGGAAGAATTAAAAGCATTCTGCTTTCCATCATGATGATAGTTGCTGTTGTTAATTTAATTACGTGTTTAATAATTCTTGTTTTGGAAAGAACAAAAATGACAGGCATACTAAAAGCCATCGGTGCAACGGACTGGAGCATTCAAAAAATATTTTTATACAACACAACTTTTATTGCCATAACAGGAATTATTGCAGGCACTTTACTTGGCTTAGCTATTTGTTTTTTACAGGAGAAAACAGGTTTTATAAAACTTAACGAAGAAGCTTATTACATGAATGTAGCGCATGCTGATGTAGTGTGGTGGCAGGTTGTAGCGGTAGATGCAGCCACATTAATTGTAAGCTTTGCATTACTAAT
>OLLO01000176.1_pt1 | contig 12729 bp, 10 predicted proteins | sample 1604551 | NCBI WGS metagenome assembly OLLO01 (sample SAMEA104055720, study PRJEB20765) | soil metagenome | biome: Arctic tundra; feature: Polygonal ground; material: soil | place: USA | collected 2011-09 | depth 0-0.5 m
TTGAAAATCAATAAGCCTCGTATCCCATACCTGGTGCAGGTTTATAGGCGCATTAAACCAAAAAACTTTTATCTTGTTTCCGCCTTCATCTTCAGGATGACCAACATGTAATGGCTGATGAATATCGCCAACAAGGTGTATCAATAATCTTAAATACATTATTTTTTTATCTTTTGCAAGATGTTTATTTTTTAACTCCCTAATTAAAAAATTGAGTTTAGTATAGGCATCAGTAACTGTGTCGTGTTTAAGATAAGATTGAAATTCAGTGTACGACATTCCTCCTTTTATATCAATGTAGTGCCATCGGGAGAGATACGACATAGTGGTATCAGACTTTATAAAATCAGCCCAGTTACTTGCCATGGCAATTGATTCTGTTCCTAAAATTTTTAAAATTTCTTTTTTGGCATTTGGTGTAAGATAGCTTTCTGCAATTTGCCCAACTATGCGATGGCCTAATGTTCCCCAGGCATTTGTTTGAGAAGGCAAATAGAAAAATAAACTTATGAGTATTACTTTTTTAAAGATGTTTATTATCATGGCTGAAAAATATTTATAAAGAATAAAATTTACTTTAAAAGTAATTATTTCATTTGGTGAAACGGGTTTTGCATCCTATTTTTTTAATGTGATCTTAAATAAAACACTGGCGCCGTTATCATCGTCAGCAACTAACACAAGTTGTGTTTCATTTTTATCTTCTGAAATAATACAAACTGATTCTATTTTATGCCCTTTAAATCTTTCATCCAATTCTTCAAGGTCAATAATCTTGCTTGGGTTGATGGCAGTCATATTCTTTTTAGCTGAGATATTATCGATGATCCATAAATAACTTTTACCTATAGTTCCATTCTGCGTTATATTGTATGTATTTTCTGTAGAAACAGTCAGCAGCAAACGGTCTGACATTTTAGAATATTCCAAACCGGAAACACCATGAAAGGAAGTTGTATCTGTGTTTGTTCCAACCTTACATATTTTAATCTCAGCATTATCCTGCCGATCCCAAAATTCATTCGAAGTGAATATTAAATAATTGGCAGCAAAAGATTTATTGCCGCAGCTTGCTAATGCAATGCCTCCGGGTATCGCAGTTAGTCCTTCAATATTTAATGCATCAATGCCCGCTGATTTAAGCCTTGTGTAAAATGGCTTTAGATCTATTTGTATCTTTTGTTTTGTAAGAGGATTTATCAGCCATCCATAATTACGATAAGGAGCCAGGGAACCTGAACCAACAATTAAAATTGCAGGTGATCTGTTAAAAGATACTACAGCAGCGGCTTCCAGGTCTTGCTTTAATTTTTTGGGAATTCTTTTTTGCTTCGATTCAAAGAGTTTGATGCTGTCAATAACCTTGAACGCTGTATCGGTAATTAATAAACAGGCTGCATCATCTCCTATTAAATAAATATGATTGTTTAAATATGTTATTCCTGAACCCGATGGATAATCGTTTAATATTTTACTATTATTAAATGTAAAATCAGAGCTGCAACCTGTAAACAAAAAGATAAAAGCAACAAAATAAGAAGTGGAAAAAAATTTCATCTTCTCAAACTTATAAGGATAAGATGATAAAATGATGAAGACTTTAAAAAACTTATAGAATAAAATTGCGCCGAAAAGTTTTCAACTCTCTTAAACATTCAGTGTTCCAAGCACATTATTCATCGTTTTTACTGCCTCTGCACTTTTATTAAACGCTGCCTGTTCTTCTTCGTTCAGTTTAAAATCAATAATTTTTTCCCAGCCATTTTTACCAATAACAACCGGTACGCCAAGGCAAATATCTTTTTGTCCGTACTCACCATCAAGACTAACACAACAGGTCATTAATTTTTTTTCGTCTCTTACAATAGTTTCCACCAAAGCAGCTCCTACAGCGCCGGGTGCATACCATGCAGAAGTTCCTAACAATCCTGTAAGTGTTGCGCCTCCAACCATTGTATCAGCTGCAATTTTTTTAAGTTGCTCTTCATTTAATACATTGGTAACCGGTGTTCCGTTGTAGGTTGCCAGTCTTGTTAAAGGTATCATGGTTGTATCGCCATGTCCCCCAATAACTACTGCCTGCAGATCAGCAGCAGAGCATCCGATTGCAACAGATAAATAATATTTAAAACGGCTGCTGTCTAAAATGCCTCCCATACCTATCACTCTTTTTTTTGGTAACCCGCTGGATTGTAAAGCCAGATATGTCATTGTATCCATGGGGTTGCTGATAACAATAATTATTGCATCAGGAGAGTGCTGCAAAATATTTTGTGTAACACCTTTTACAATACCTGCGTTTATACCTATCAATTCTTCACGCGTCATACCCGGCTTACGGGGAATACCAGAAGTAATAACTACTACATTACTTCCTTTTGTTTTTGCATAATCGTTGGTGCTGCCAACAACTTTTGTATCAAAGCCAAGCAAGGTGCATGTTTGCATCATGTCAATTGCTTTGCCTTCTGCCAATCCTTCTTTAATATCAAGCAAAACAAGTTCTTCACACAATTCTTTTCTTGCAATGTTATCAGCAGTGGTTGCACCAACTGCACCTGCGCCTACAATGGTTACTTTCATCTTCTTATAATTTTAGTTGTAAATTTTATTAACGTGGCAAAGGTAATAGATTATAAATTTTATTTACAAAATTCTTAACTACGCTACAGCCATATTTTATTTATTTTCGGGTGTCTATCCCTAATAAAACAACGGCAATATCAGATGAAAAAAAATTTATTCTTCACAATAATTTTTGCAGGCATATTTTGCCATGCCATTTCACAAACCGTAAAGCTCACCGCTATTTATGATGCCAATAATTCCGCAGTTAAACTGAACTGGAATATGGTTAACAGCAGTTCAAGGACAAGTTATCTTTTACTAAGAAGCGCAGACGGTGTTACATGGACAGAAGCAGTTAAGGACAGGATGCTGCGTAATTACACTGACCAGGACATTTATTTTTTTAATGACAGATATTATTTATCTGGCAAAAATTTTTACAGGATCAAAATTTCTGATGGTTATAATAATACAATTGCATTATCCCCTGTAGTGGTTGTGAATACCGGCGGCACAGTAAAAACAACTACAACATATCCAACAAATACAAAGAGAGAAACTACTACCAACAAACAAAATAATACACAATCGCAAATTAATACACAACCCAAAAACAATAATAGCTGGATAATTTACCCTAACCCGGCAACAGATCTTTTAAAGCTTACCTATAAAAGTTCAGGAGAACTGAAAGGAGTTGTAAATGTGCAGATACAGGATGCAAGCGGAAAAACCATAATTAAATTTCGCTCGGGCTCAATGTATAAAACAATACAAATTCCAATCTCTAATCTCCAAAAAGGCGCTTACTTTATTCAGGCAACCGTGTTGAATGAATTAATGATGAACCAAAAATTTATCAAGCAGTAAAATAAATAGTCATAAGTCAATAAGTCAATAGGTCATTAAGGATAAATATAAAAATCTCAAAAAACACAATGACTTAATGACTAATGACTGCTTTAGAGTGCGTCTGCAATCTTATCCATCTTTACACTTCCTGAAAAAGCCTGCTTAAACTTTCCTTTTTTATCATATATATAAATAGCCGGAAGGCTTTCTACCTTGAAAAAAACAGGCAAAAAGAATTTGGCATCTCTGCCCATAATTATATTAGGATAGTTCTCAATTTTATAATCTTTATAGAATTTTACCATTTGCCCGTGAGAAAGATATTCTACCATTACTATTTGTGCATTCTTAAACTTATCAATATTCGCAATCAATGCTTCTGTTTCATGCTGGCAATGTTCACAGTCAGGACTAAAAATTATAAATACTGTTGATTTCTTTTTTTTAAGATCCTCCCTGGTAAACTTAGTGCTGTCCGATGCTTTGTAAATAGTGAATTGCGGAAGAGTAGGAAAGCGAAGATAAACGGGCTTTGTACTATCTGCCTGTGAAAAACTTAGCTGTGCTGTAAATAATATAATTACTAAAATGAAAATTTTTCTCACAATAAATATTTTTTTAAAGATAATTTTTTGCTGATAATAAACTGTGTATACATGAATTCTTAACAGCTATTTTGGTTTTGGGTTTCAAACATTAACTTTGCCGCCTAAATTTTTGTTATGGCTAATACATCAGACATGCGTTCAGGGCTTATTTTAAAAATAGATGGAAGTTTATATACTGTTATTGAATTCGGGCAAAATAAAACTGCCCGTGCTGCAGCAAAAGTTTGGGCTAAACTTAAAGGAGTAGATAACAACCGCACCATTGAACAAACATGGAACAGTGGAGAAACTATTTACCCGGTAAGAGTTGAAAAAAAACCTCACCAGTTTTTATATAAAGATGATTCAGGCTACACATTTATGGATACAGAAACCTATGAGCAAATATCAGTTCAGGAGAACATGGTTGATGCTCCCCAATTTTTAAAAGACGGCCAGGAAGTTTCGGTTTTAATAAATACAGAAACTGATTTGCCAATGGGTATTGAACTTCCTGATAAAATTACAATGCTGGTTACTTACAGTGAGCCAGGTGTAAGAGGTGATACTGCCACCAGAACTTTAAAACCAGCCACTGTTGAAACAGGAGCAACAGTAATGGTTCCTCTTTTTGTAAATGAGGGAGAATTAATAAAAGTAAATACAAAAACAGGTGAATATGTGGAACGGGTTAAGGAGTAACTATCCAAAAACCTTGTTTTAATTTTATAAGCTTTTCGCAATATTTGGCTCGATATTTACCATTTTTACATGATTTTTTATCAAAATCATCTATTTTCTTTATTTTTTAGTATTCTTAAATTTGATAATTTGATAAAGGATTCCCTATCTTAGCTCCCCCATTTATTTTTAACGCAATTAATTCTGATGGATATAAAAAAAATACAGGAATTAGTAAAACTAATTACTAAAACCAATATTGGAGAGATTAGTATAGAGGAGAAAGATTTTAAGATCACCATCAAGCAAAAAAAGGAAGCCACACAACACTTTGCCGCTCCGCAATTTCAGCAAGCACCACAACAGCTTCCGCCGGCAACTACTCCAAAAAATGAAAAGCCAAAGGAAGAACCGGCTCCTAAAGCTGATAATCTTGTTACCATAAAAAGCCCGATGATCGGTACGTTTTACCGCCAGGCCGGACCAGGCAAACCAATATTTGTAAATGTGGGAGACGAGGTTACTCCAGATGCTGTAGTTTGTATAATTGAAGCAATGAAATTATTCAACGAAATAGAAAGTGAAGTAACGGGTAGAATTGTAAAAGTTTTGGTAGAAGATGCATCACCTGTGGAATTTGATCAGCCGTTATTTTTGGTAGAAACTTCTTAAATAGTCATTGGTCAATAGTCATAAGTCAATAGGAAAAGCAAATGACTCAATGACCCTAATGACTCAATGATAGAAATTTATGTTTAAAAAAATATTGATTGCCAACAGGGGAGAAATTGCTTTACGGGTTATACGTACCTGCAAGGAAATGGGAATTAAAACAGTTGCTGTTTATTCCACTGCAGATAAAGATAGCCTTCATGTAAAATTTGCTGACGAGGCAGTATGTATTGGCAAACCCGCCAGTGTTGATAGTTACCTGAATATTCCTCACATTATGGCTACTGCAGAAATTACTAATGCGGATGCGATTCATCCCGGTTATGGTTTTTTAGCTGAGAATGCAAAATTTGCACAAATATGTGGAGACCATCAAATTAAATTTATCGGACCAACTCCTGAGATGATAAACTCAATGGGAGATAAAATAACCGCAAAGGAAACCATGATAAAAGCCGGTGTACCAGTGGTTCCGGGAGGTAAAGATTTATTATTAAGTGTTGATGAAGCAAAAAATCTTGCAAAAGAAATTGGTTATCCTGTTATATTAAAAGCAACGGCAGGTGGTGGCGGAAAGGGAATGAGAGTAGTTTGGGAAGAAAGTGAAATTGAAAAATCATTCGATAATGCAAAAACTGAAGCTGCAGCATCTTTTAAAAATGATGGCATCTATATGGAGAAACTTGTGGAAGAGCCACGCCATATTGAGATACAAATTGCAGGCGATCAATTTGGCACTGTTTGTCACCTTAGTGAAAGAGATTGTACTATTCAGCGCCGTCACCAAAAATTGGTAGAAGAATCACCTTCTCCCTTTATGACTCCCGAGCTGAGAGAAAGAATGGGACAGGCTGCTATTAAAGCAGCATCAGCCATTAATTATGAAAGCATTGGTACGGTTGAATTTTTGGTGGATAAGCACAGGAATTTTTATTTCATAGAAATGAATACAAGGATACAGGTGGAGCATTGCGTTACCGAAGAAGTTATTAATTATGATCTTATAAAGGAACAGATAAAAATTGCACAGGGAGATACCATTTCCGGCAAAAATCATTATCCTCAAATGCATGCAATTGAATGCCGGATAAATGCTGAAGATCCATACAATGACTTCCGTCCATCGCCGGGAAAAATCACTGTACTTCATCAGCCGGGTGGCCATGGTGTTAGGGTTGATAGTCACGCATACGCCGGCTATGTTATCCCGCCTTATTATGATAGTATGATAGCCAAATTAATTTCCATTGCACAAACCCGTGAGGAAGCTATTAATACAATGAGCCGTGCTTTAAGTGAGTATGTGATAGAAGGCGTAAAGACTACCATTCCTTTTCATCAGCAATTAATGAAAAACGAAGATTTTATAAGCGGCAATTTCACCACTAAGTTTTTGGAAGGTTTTACCATGCAGTAAATTTTTCTAAATCATCCTTCTGTTTTACCCTTCAAATGGAGCGTCCGCTTGTGCCTTCGAAAGACATCAATAAATTGAGCGTTAGAATTATCGATTTTTTATTTCGGGAATGCAATGATGTATAGTATTAATTTAAAATCGTTGAGGTTCTGTTATAAGGCACAAGCGGATGCGCCAATAAAAGGTAGATTATAGGATTAAAGGGATTAAAGATTATTGTTTCGAAGTTTTTATATTTCATATTTTTTCTAATTAATCTTTTTAAATCTCCAAAAATCATGGTTCAGAATTTGCTTTTCTTTCTTTTTGGAGTTGCAGGTGGACAATCAATATCAGGCTCACCAGCATTCATTTTCTTCCAATCAAATACCTTTAATTTTGTAGAATTATCTTTTGAAACTGTTTTATTAACCGGTGCATTATATACTTTATGAATACTATCGATGGAGGCAATGTAAATACCTCTGCCATGTGTACCAATTACAATTTCATTCGCAGTTTTTTGTATTGCAATATCATGTACGGGAACTCTTGGAAGATTGCCAAGCGTCATAAAACTTTTACCCCTGTTGAATGATGCGTACAAACCATTATCACTTCCTACATAAAGTATATCCTGGTTTTTAGGGTCTTCTCTCACTACATTTAATGGTTCAGCGGGCAGATCACTTCCTAAAGATGTCCATGTGTTTCCATAATTTTCACTTACAAATAAATAAGGTGTGAAGTTATCATTACGGTATGCATTTAATGTAGCATATACTCTTCCTTCTGCAAATTGTGAAGCCAGTACCCTGCTTACATATAATCCCTTTGGCAAATTCTTATTTATTAATGCCCATGTATATCCGCCATCTTTACTTATCTGGATATTTCCATCATCTGCTCCTACATACAGCAATCCAAATTTTAAGGGTGATTCACTTATTGTTGTTGATGTTCCAAAAGGCACATCTCCTTCTCTTTTACCGGTTGTTAAGTCTTCGCTCAATACCTGTATTTTTTCACCTTTATTAAGGCTGCGGTAAAAACGGTTTGTACCAAAATATAAAATATCCTGGTTGTGCCTGCTTAATAAAATTGGTGTTTGCCAGTTGTATCTTAATTGCTGCTCACCAAGATCAGGCTGAGGATGAACATTCATACCACGCCTGATTGAATCTGTATTCTTTCTGCTGTAAAAACCAAACTGGGAGCCGCTATAAACTGTTTTGTTATCTCTTGTATCTACCTGAACCTGCATGCCATCTCCTCCGCCGATATTTTTCCAAGCGTTAGGAGCTTCATAATTCCACTGATCGGATTCTCTTGTATTTGACGGGCCATACCAAACACCATTATCCTGGATGCCTCCATATACATTGTAAGGCTTTGCATTGTCAACATCAATTGCATAAAACTGCGCAACAGCAGGTGTGTTTGCTTTAAACCAATGTTTACCATTATCATAAGTAATGTTACAGCCACCATCATTTCCTGCAACCCAATTGCTGTCACGGTTTGGATTAATCCATACCCCATGCCAGTCAGGATGTGTGGATGGTTTATCAACTACTTTAAATGTTTTGCCTCCATCTTCACTTAGCATTAATTGAAATCCGCTGATAACAATTTTATTTTCATTGGTTGTTGAAACTGATATCTTACCAAAATAATATCCGTAAGTATTATAGAGATCTAAGCCTTTTGTATTAGCTTTTTTCCATGTTGCGCCTGCATCATCACTACGGTAGACTTCACATCCGATGATTGGTGTATCGAACAAAGCTGTGTTAGCATCAAACAGGTAATCATAAATTGCTGTCGGTTTTACTTTTCCTGATCGTATCAATTCTTTTACAGAAGAATCACGGTATTTTTCATCAAAATTATTCTTAATTAAAAAAGTATCTAATTTTTTACTGTCCAGTTTTAAGAAATCTTCTTTAGATATATCCTTAAAATCTTTTAGTGTATAATTTTTATTATCTTTTTTAGCAGTATCCGGCCGCAGATTTTGGTTATCCAACGTTGCATAAATAACCTGGGGGTTAGCAGCAAATACTGCCACACCTATTCTGCCTGCATTCTTATCATGCGGAAAACCACTGCCTTCCTGGGTTATAAGTTTCCATGTGTTGCCGCCATCTGTGCTTTTATAAATTCCTGAACCGGTACCTCCTTCTACAAAATTCCAGGATCTTCTTTCCCTGTGCCATATTGTTGCATACAATTCATCCGGATTTTTAGGATTAATATCCATATCAACAGCACCTGAATTTTCATCAACATACAAAGTATGTTTCCATGTTCTTCCTCCATCAGTTGTTTTGTAAACGCCTCTGTCTTTATTAGGAGAATACAAATGCCCGAGTGCCACAACCCATGCAATATTTTTATTATTGGGATGTAAAATTATTTTACCAATATGATGACTCTCGGGTAAGCCAAGGTACTGCCAGCTTTTACCTTTATCAGTACTTTTATAAACACCCAAACCTGAATAAGAAGAGCGGCTGCTGTTAGCTTCGCCGGTGCCTATCCATATTTCTTTTGTTTGCCAGTTAACAGCAATATCACCAATGCCTGTTATATCTTCTTTATCAAAAATTGGCGTAAGGCTTTGCCCGTTATTGGCTGTATACCATAAACCACCTGTTGCATAAGCCACATAAAATTCTGTAGGGTCAGCAGGATTGGCATCTATATCAACAACCCGTCCGCTCATAATACCTGGACCAATGTTGCGGAATTTTATATCTTTTAAAACAGATCTTTCATCTAACAATTTTCTTTTTTTAAGACCGTTTAATCTTTCATCTGCGGTACTTGCTTTGATCTGTGCTGTGGAAAATAAAAAGGTTAAAGTTGTTACAAAGGTTAACGTGAACAGGAAAAAAAATCTTCTTATTATAGTAAATTTGTCCAAAGGACTCCTGCGGAGAAAATGGTATATCATCTTAATTTTTTTTATGAAAAATATGCGGCTAAAAATACAAAAGTTGACATTCATTATTCTGCTGCTGCAACTCTTTTTCTATAAAGCTCCTGCACAATATAAAACGTTTGAACTTACAGCCAATCGTGATACAATAAATGCTATTGATAAAAAAGACCTGAAGCAAGGCAAGTGGGTAATAAAAGTGGGTGAAGTTAGAGGTGAGCCCGGCTATGAAGAAGAAGGCATTTTTAAAGATGGTAAAAAAGAAGGTGTATGGAGACGGTATAATCTTAATGGTGATTTAATAGCGCTGGAAAATTATAGATATGGCGGAAAAGATGGGTCACAACAATATTTTACGATGATGGGTGATCTGGTAAGAGAAGAGGGCTGGAAGGCTTACAATCCTGATGCACCTTACGATACCATTCCAATATATGGCACAGGCAACAATGAAATAATCGATTATAAAATTGTAAAGGCAGAGCAATACAGTGTGAAACATGGGGCATGGAAATTTTATGACCCTGCTACAGGAAGGCTTATGAAAAGTGAAACATATGACCGTGGTTTTTTACCGAAAGAACCTGATGCAAACGTTGTAATAACGGATGATAAAACAAAAAAAGTTAAACCTAAAGAAGTATTAGAATTTGAAAAAAAGAACAGCGGTAAAAAGAAAGTAAAGCTTCGGAATGGTCAAACAGATTATTGATTTTTACATTTTATTTTACCTGCATAAGGCTTATTGCACAACCTCCCCCCGGCGCTAATTTTACAGCTAAACTGCTTTTGCTATCAACTGTTTGCTTAGTAATCATATACACCATCGGATTATTTTTCCAGTCAGCATTTTTTCCATCTGCATAAATTGTAGCAATATATTTTTTGCCTTTATCAAGAAAATCTAAATTGATATTTATCTCCCTGCTATTCTCATCCGTAATGCTGCCAACAAACCAATCGCTTTTTCCCTTTGCTTTACGGGCTATTGTTATATAATCACCGGGTTCTGCTTCTATAATTTTAGTATCATCCCAATCAACTGCAACATCTTTTATAAATTGAAATGCATCCATGTGTGACTCATAATTTTCAGGAAGGTCAGCAGCCATTTGCAAAGGACTGTACATAGTTACATAAAGCGCTAATTGTTTTGCAAGAGTAGTATGAACCTGTTCCGTTTTCTTAGCATCATATTTATCCATTTTAATTTGAAAAATGCCTGGTGTATAATCCATGGGGCCACCCATAAGTCTCGTAAAAGGAAGAATGGTTTCGTGATCAGGATTATTTCCTTTGCTCCATGCATTAAACTCATTCCCTCTTGCAGCTTCGCAGGCAAGCCAGTTAGGATATGTTCTTTGTAAACCTGTTGGCCTAACGGGTTCATGCATATCAACCATAATCTTATAGGTGGCTGTTTTTTCTGCAACTCTTATATAATGGTTGATCATCCATTGTCCGTCATGATGTTCACCCCGGGGAATAATTCTGCCTACATAACCTGTTTTAACAACTCCATATCCAAATTTTTTCATGAAGCGATACGCAGTATCCATCTGCCTTTCGTAAGAGGTAACGGCAGCGCTGGTTTCATGATGCATTATCATTTTTACCTTTTTAGATGCTGCATATCGTTGTATTTCTCTTACATTAAAATCAGGATAAGGTGTAATAAAATCAAAAACATTTTCTTTCCATTTACCAAACCAGTCTTCCCACCCGGTATTCCAACCTTCAACTAATACGCCATCAATTTTATTTTTTGCGGCAAAATCAATGTAACGTTTTACATTGGCTGTGGTAGCTCCATGCCGTCCGCTGGGCTTTAAGTTTTTGTTATTACCTGCATCCTGAGTACCTGCATAGTCCCAGGTAGATTTGCCTATATGCATCTCCCACCATACACCTACAAACTTCATTGGCTTTATCCATGAAGTATTTTTAATTTTTGAAGGCTCATTTAAATTCAGGATCAATTTTGATGAGAGAATATCAGTTGCCTTATCACTTACAATTATAGTTCGCCAGGGAGTTTTTGCAGGAGCCAGTAAATATGCTTTGTTACCAAATGCATCAGGCACAAGTGTACTGGTTAGAGAAAAATTATTTTTATTTAAGGTAAGATTCATTGCAGGATAATCTACCAGTGCCGCCTCATGAATATTTATATAAAGTCCGTCATTGGCTTTCATCATTAAAGGTGTTTGCACCGTGTTAGCATTAACAGATGTTTTAAAAGCTATCTCATTTACCTCCTTACCATTCGATGCATCTATATCACTAAGCGAAGAAGTTACGGGTTGAAATTCATTACTGTCATAATCACCCGGTATCCAAAAAGCTTTGTGATCACCTGTTAACTGAAACTCTGTTAATTCATCAGTAATAACAAATGCAGTTAAGTTTTTTTGTGAAGGAAATTCGTAACGGAAACCTATACCATCATCAAACACTCTGAAAATGATATTCAGTTTTCTTTGCAGATCAGTTTTTTCAGTAAGATGAATGATGTATTGCCTGTAATTATTTTTTATTATTTTCACTTCTCCCCAAACAGGTTGCCATACTTCGTTTACCAGGGAAGAATCAATACTGCTTATTAAAAAATTATCTTTTAAAGGATCTGCAACTTTTAATGAATACGTTTCTTTTAAAGTAAAACCCATTGAAGAAGGTTTTATGACTTCTTTGTTGTTAAAATAAACAGCGTAATGAGGTTGTCCTTTTTTATTTAATAAAAACGCAGCCTTTACAACAGCGTGTGGCGATTGAATTATATAGGTTTGTGCATTTATAAGGTTTGCTATTACCGTTATAAAACAAACCAGAATTATTTTTTTGAACATGTTAATAGTTTATCTATTTATAAGAAATTAGAATTTATGACTATCAAAAAATTTTCTAAAGAAAAAAAGTTGAAAGTGAACTGCATATCTGCTTTTAAAACTTATTTGGTTTGCTTTTGCATTGGGTTACCGCCTAAGCTTTGCCCACGTGCAGCCTGCCGTGCTTTGTATAATTGAAAT
>OLLO01000253.1_pt1 | contig 12654 bp, 11 predicted proteins | sample 1604551 | NCBI WGS metagenome assembly OLLO01 (sample SAMEA104055720, study PRJEB20765) | soil metagenome | biome: Arctic tundra; feature: Polygonal ground; material: soil | place: USA | collected 2011-09 | depth 0-0.5 m
CATTTCATATTCAGCAAATTTCCATCCCGGCCTGTTATTGTCATTATCATCGTACTTCACTTTAATACCAAGGGCCTTAAATGTTATCATCAGCTCTTTCACTTTCTCATCAATTAAATTTTTCTGCTCTTCTCCTTTATAAATAGGAATGAAAACAACCTGTATTGGCGCTAATTTAGGTGGTAATACCAATCCTTCATCATCACTGTGCGCCATAACCAAAGCACCTATCAACCTTGTACTTACTCCCCAGCTTGTAGCCCATACATAATCCAGTTTATTTTGTTTATCAGAAAATTTTACATCAAATGCTTTGGCAAAATTCTGTCCCAGAAAATGTGAAGTGCCTGCCTGTAATGCCTTGCCATCCTGCATCAGCGCTTCAATGCAATAAGTATCTTCTGCACCGGCAAATCTTTCATTAATACTTTTTACACCTTTTATAACAGGTATTGCCATCCATTCTTCAGCAAACTCTGCATATACATTCAGCATCTGCAATGTTTCATCTATTGCTTCCTGAGCAGTTGCATGCGCTGTATGTCCTTCCTGCCAAAGAAATTCAGTAGTCCTTAAAAATAATCTTGTACGCATTTCCCATCTTACCACATTTGCCCATTGATTTATTAATAAAGGAAGATCACGGTAAGACTGTATCCAGCTTTTGTATGTATTCCAGATAATTGTCTCTGAAGTTGGGCGGATAATTAATTCCTCTTCCAGCTTTGCTTCCGGATCAACAATAATTCCTCCACCATTAGGATCATTTATCAGCCTGTAATGAGTTACTACAGCACATTCCTTGGCAAAGCCTTCCACATGTGCCGCTTCTTTACTTAAAAAACTCTTGGGAATAAACAATGGAAAATAGGCATTCTGGTGCCCGGTTTCTTTAAATCTTTTATCAAGCTGGTCACGCATGTTTTCCCAGAGTGCAAATCCATAAGGCTTTATAACCATGCAACCTCTTACTGCACTGTAATCGGCAAGCCCGGCTTTTAAAATAAGATCATTGTACCATTGGGAATAATCTTTTTCCCTTTTTGTAATTTCTTTACTCATAATATTGTATCAGTTTTTGAACCTGTACTCTATTTTTTATCCTGAAAAAAAGATCATTTAATGCATTTTCATCATAAAAAAATTCATTTTCATCTTAGCTATTCTTTAACAAACTATTCATAAAAATTAAACGTCAAATAATAGGCGGTAAATACTTAAATTTACATTAGCGTATGGGCGCAAAAGTAACAACTTCATTTTTAAATTCTTTTAAACTTAAAGCCATGAAAACAAAACATTTATTCTTACTTGGTATAATAGCTGCTTTTAGCAGTTGCAGTTCTGCATACCGGATAGGCCAAACGCCTGATGATGTTTATTTCTCACCGGCGTCGCCACAGAATAATTACGTAACATCTAACAACCAGCAAAACAAGGATACCTACGCATACAACAATACCTATAACAGTGAAGACCTCGCAATAAGAAGAGGCATCGGCAACCCAAGGTATCGCAATAATATTTCACTTGATTTCGGATATGGTTATAACCCTTATGATTATTACGGCTCTTCTTTCTATAATCCTTATTCTTCTTATTATAATCCTTATTCTTCTTTCTATAATCCTTATACATATACAGGAGTTACCTTCTATCCCTACAATTACAATTATAATAACAGCTATTATTCTCCTTATTATAATAATTATTATCCACCTGTTTATTATATTCCAAAATCCGGTGGTGCTGTAAGTAATTATAGTGGCCCGAGAAAATATAACATGGGTGTTTATAACAACAATACCAACGCCAACCCGGTTTATACTCATCCTGCACAACCAACAACTACTAATTCTGTACCGGTACGAACTTTTCAAACTCCATCCACTAACAATGGAAGCGCTGCAGGTAATTTTATAAGAAGAGTTTTTAGTGGCGGCAACAGCTCTAATAATAGCTATAACTCATCTAATAATAGATATAACTCAGGTAATTCAAATAACTCTTCATCTTCAAGAACATTTGATACGAGGAGCAGTAACAGTAATAGCTCAAGTAATTCTAACACTAACAGTTCCACATCCGATAATAAAAGCAGTGGATCGGCTCCTGTGAGAACTTTTAAGAATAATTAAAATAATAAAACCAGGGACGACATTATGTTGTTCCTGCATAAAACAATAATTATTGAAAAAATTACACTCCGCTTTTATTTCCGATCATCCTTTTACCTCATAAACTTCTCATTATGAAAACATACTTCTACATAGCAATTTCTTTATTCGCTATAACAAATACATATGCCCAGGAGCCTGTGGATGCATTGCGCTATTCATGGACAACACAAAGTGGCACTGCCCGCAACCAGGCTATAGGCGGCGCTTCCGGCTCATTAGGCGGAGAATTTTCAACTTTGTTTGTTAATCCTGCAGGATTAGGATTTTATAAAACAGATGAATTTGTATTAACTCCCGGTTACAACCTGTATAATAATAAAAGTACTTACAAAGGAATATTATCAAACACTTCGCATAGTAAATTCAATCTAAGTGCAAGTGGCTTATTATTTTCATTTGACAATAATCAAACAAAGAATGTGAGGAATTTTACAGTGGCTGTTGGCGTTAACAGGTCGGCAGATTTTGACAGCAATATTTTTTACAAAGGCACAAATAATAAAAGTTCTTATTCAGAAAAATATCTTGAAGAATTAATACATAACAATGTTACAGACCCTAACAGGGCAGCACAGGATTATCCTTATGGAAGCAGCCTTGCGCTTAACACTTATTTAATTGATACTATAAGCGCTGCTAATGGTTCTGTTGCAGGATACAGAAGCCTGGCAACTGTTGCTACCGGACTTAACCAGGAAAATACAATTGTTAGCAGCGGCGGTATTACTGATATAGCTTTGGGTGGCGCAGTAAATGTAAGAGATAAATTATTTTTTGGCGGAACACTTACAATACCTGTTCTGAATTATAACCGCAGCAGTTCTTTTAAAGAAAGTGATGCAACTGCAAACGCATCAAATAATTTTAATTATTCCCTGGCAAATGAAACTTTAGAAACCAAAGGTGTTGGAATTAATGCTAAACTAGGCTTGATCTACAAGCCGGTTGAATATGTGCGTTTAGGTATTGCCATTCATTCACCAACTTTTTATAAGTTAACAGATAAATACACTACTGAAATAATTACTGACCTGGAAGGTTATGGAGGGGCAGGAATAAAAAAACAAAGTTCCCTCGACTTGAATAACAACCTTCCCGGGGAATTGAAATATAATCTTTCAACACCGTGGAGGATTATTGGAAGCGCCTCTTATGTTTTTCGTGAAGTAGAAAATGTAAAAAGACAAAAAGCATTTATTACTGCTGATCTGGAATATGTAAATTATAAATCTGCTTCTTTTACCGCAACAGATAATAATATTGATACAAAAAATTACTTTATTGATCTTAATAATGCAATTAAAGAGCAGTATAAAGGCGCCTTTAATTTAAGGGTTGGCGGCGAATTAAAATTTAATACAATCATGTTCAGGCTGGGCGGAGCTTATTATGGAAATCCATATAAAAATGAAAAGGCAGACCGTGTTAAATTAAGTGGTGGCTTAGGTTACAGGGACAAAGGTTTTTTTGCTGACCTTACCTATGTATATGCAATGAACAAAGATGTGAACTATCCTTATCGTTTGCAGGACAAACCAAATGATCCGGCTTCCATTAAAAACAATGCAGGAAATATTGTTGCGACGATAGGGTTTAAATTATAAGACCTCACCCCTACCTCTCTCCAAAAGAGAGGGGTTTCGCAAATCTTTAAATATTCTTAAAGCATCAACAGTAATTGTTGGTGTTTTTTTAGGTAATTTAAATTCTTAAAATAAAATTTATCTTTGTATATAATGAAAGTATTATTAGATATAAAGGACAATAAAGCTCGATTTGTAATGGAACTTTTACAAAATTTATCGTTTGTAAAAGCACAACCTCTTTCTCCATATAAGGCAGAAGTCCTGGAAAACTTAAAGCAGTCTATTGAAGAACTTAATCTTATTAAAGATGGAAAGTTAAAAGGCATTCCTGCTAAAGAACTTTTAAATGAGTTATAATATTATTGCTACACCAAAGTTTAGCAATGATCTCAAAAGCCTTGCAAAAAAGTATCCCTCTTTAAAAAAAGAATATCCTCAATTAATTTCAGCGTTAGAACAGAAACCCGATTACGGTACTTCAATTGACAACAATTGTTACAAAATTCGTTTAAAAAAAAATCAAAGGGCAAAGGAAAATCAGGTGATGCAAGAATAATTACTTATTTACAAATAATTCATCAAACAATTTACCTTCTTTCGATATACGATAAATCAGAAAAAGAAAATATTAGTGATAAAGAATTAAAAGCTTTACTTCAATTAATTAAAAATTGATTCAATCACATTAGAAAAAACTAATAACCCGGGATTATACCACCTTACATCTTTATCTTTTTTAAACCATGTCATTTGCCGTTTGGCATACTGGCGTGTGTTGATTTTTATTCTCTCAATTACATCATCTAATGAAAGATTTCCTTCAAGATGATCAAATAATTCTTTGTAGCCAACGGTTTGTAATGCATTCAAATTTTTAAAAGAGGAAAGGCTTTTAACTTCATCTAATAATCCACTATTCATCATGTCTTCTATTCTGTTGTTTATGTTTTGATGAAGTTCTTCTTTCGGTAATTGCAATCCGATCTTAATTATCTTAAAATCTCTTTCCTTTTTTTTGTGGGATTGAAAATCAATTATTGATCTGCCGGTAGAAAGCTTTACTTCCAAAGCTCTCATCATTCTTTGTGGATTTTTTATTTCTCCTTTATAAAAAAATATTGGATCGGTTTTCTTTACCTCATCTCTTAACCACTCCAATCCTCCATTGTTATAATTTGTTATTATTACTTTTTTCATTTCAGCATCTACAACAGGCACTTCATCCATTCCTTCACAAAAAGCTTTAATGTATAAGCCTGTGCCACCAACCATTACTGCAATATCATTTTGTTTGAAAATCTCATTCGCCTTTAGTAAAGAATATTCTTCAAATACTTTTGCATTCACTTCATCCTGTATAGAATGTGAATTAATAAAGTAGTGCTTTACTTTTTGTAATTGCCCAGGAGAAGGTTTTGCAACACCGATATTAAGTTCTTTATAGCACTGGCGGCTATCGGCTGATATTATTTGTGTATTAAAATGCTGCGCTAACTCAATAGCAAGTGAAGTTTTGCCAACAGCTGTTGGACCGACAATAATTACGCAGGTTTTATTTCTCATTGATATTCTATGTCATTTCGATCCCGAAATTTCGGGAGAGAATTCTCTGAAAGTGTATGTTAATTTATGAGATTTCTCTCTTCGCCTGCCTGCCGTCACGCAGGTTCGAAATGACGAAAGGTGTGCGTTTAATTTATAATTCATTTTCGTCGAGGCTGCCTTCTGCTTCTTCTTCAGCACCTTCAGATGTTTCACCTTCTTCGCCCTCTTCGCCCTCTTCACCCATGGCAAGTAATGCATCGGCATTCAGATCATATTTTCCTTCTATCTCTGCAAGCTTTTCGCTTATTAAACCTTTTGTTCCATACTGGCTTGGGCCAATTCCCTCACTTCTTGCACAGGAAGGATAATTTATCTTACTGCTTTCTTCTTTATCAACATTAATAAGCTCAACCATAAAGGTCCAGTTCTTATTAACGTCGTACACGTAAATAAATTTTTGATTGGTATCTCTTATCTCACTGCCTATAGTGGTTTCACTCATCAGCAATGGCGGCGCTGCGTAAGGCTTATCATATTTTTCCAACGTTATTTCTTTACCCCGCTGCCATTTATCATTGCTCCTGTAAAAGGTTGCCTTGTGTTTATTATCAAATTCAAAACATCTTAATATCTCATGATGCAGATCAAAAAAAGTATGTGTATGCTTTATAACAATATCACGATAAATACTGTCATCATCTTCCCAATAAATTCTGAATCTTAAAATTGCCATATCACGAAATTAAGAAATCAAGGACAAGTAGCAAGTAGCAAGTGGTGAGTAGTGAGTAGTAAGTAGTAAGTAGGAAATAGCAAGAAGCAAATTCGCTGTGGATTTAAAAATTGACTATTGGCTATTGACTATTGACTTATTGACCATTTTTTACAATGCCCATTTCTTTTGCTTTCTGTATCATAAAATTATGTGCCGCTTCATATTCATTAGAAATAACACCATCCAATATAGCCTCACGTATCGCTGTTTTTATATCACCAACTTTGCGGGAAGGCGAAAGATTGAATTCTTTCATTATCATTTCTCCGGTAATAGGTGGCTGCCAGTTTCTTATCTTATCATTCTCCTCTACTTCTGCAAGGCGTTTACTCACCATTTCAAAATTTTCTAAATAGCTCTTTACTTTAAATTTATTTTTTGAGGTGATATCGGCTTTGCACAAGGTCATTAAAGCATCAATATCATCGCCTGCATCAAAAAGTAATCTTCGTAATGCAGAATCTGTTATATTTTCTTTTGTAAGGCTGATAGGCCTGAGATGCAGCTCCACCATTTTTCTTACAAATTTCATTTTATCATTTTGCGGCAGTTTAAGCTCGTTAAATATTTTGGGAACCATCCTGCCACCAACTACCTCATGACCATGAAACGTCCACCCATGACCTTCTTCAAATTTTTTTGTTTTTGGTTTTGCAATGTCATGTAGTATGGCAGACCAACGCAGCCAAAGATCATTAGTATGCTTTGCGATATTATCCAACACTTGCAACGTATGGTAAAAATTATCCTTGTGCCCTTTACCATCAATATACTCAGCGCCTGCAAGTTCAACCATTTGAGGAAAGATAATTTTAAGCAATCCCGATGTATATAAAAGTTTAAAGCCAACTGAAGGTTCTTCGCTCATAATAATTTTATTGAGCTCATCAGTGATACGCTCGGCGCTTACAATTTTTATCCGTTCCGCATTTTGAATAATGCCTTCAAAGGTTTGCTCTTCAATAGTGAAATGTAATTGTGCCGCAAAACGGATCGCTCTCATCATTCGTAAAGGATCATCACTAAAGGTTAGCTCCGGTTTTAATGGGGTCTTAATTATTTTTTTCTTAAGATCACTTAAGCCATCAAAAGGGTCTATCAGATCGCCAAAACCTGCCTGTCCGGTAGGCAGGTCTTTTTTATTTAAACTTATTGCCAAAGCATTTATGGTGAAATCACGGCGGGTTTGATCATCTTCAATAGTGCCTTGTTCTACTTTTGGTTTACGGCTGTCATAATTGTAACTTTCTTTTCTTGCGCCTACAAACTCTATTTCGTAAGAGCTTTCGAAAGTCTCCCCTATCGGGGGAGATTTAGAGGGGGCTTCTTTCACTCTTGAGTCATTTAATTTTATCTGGGCTGTTCCAAAGTTTTTAAATATAGCTATTTGCGGAGAAGGCTTAAATTGTTTAGCCACTTTCTGCGCTAATTCAATTGCATCTCCCACACAAACAATATCAATATCTTTTGTTGGTCTTCCCAAAATTTTATCTCTTACAAAACCTCCTATTAAAAAGCATGGCATATCTAATTCAGTAGCTGCTGTAGCAATTTTTTTTAATATAAATAATTCTTTATCGTTGCAAATGATATACATCGGTGCAAAAATATGGTTCAGAGTTGATAGTTAATGGGGCATCGTTCTTTTTATGAACTACAAACTATCAACTATAAACTACAAACTATCTTTAACGTGGCATTAATCTTGACAACTATAGTATTCCTTTAAAAACCCGTTCTTTTGAAAGAATTTTGACAATTTGTCTAACGAAATAAAACTTATGAATCACAAGCTATTTTTAGGAGGATCAGAAGAAGAGATGGAATTTATGCCTATCATACCATTAAATGAAGATGGAAGTGAAAACAATGATGAGCAAGCGATTCCGGCGGAATTACCTTTATTGCCATTGAGAAATACCGTGCTTTTCCCAGGCGTTGTTTTGCCTATTACAGTTGGCAGGGATAAAAGTATAAAAGCCGTAAATGATGCTTATAAGACTGACAAATTGGTTGGTGTAGTTTCACAAAAAGACAGTAATGTAGAAGAGCCGACCGTAAGTGATCTGGTAGATATTGGTACAATTGCCAAAATTGTAAAGCTTATAAAAATGCCGGATGGCGGCACAACGATTATCATCCAGGGTAAAAAAAGATTTAAGACAGAAGAGATAACTTCTGATGATCCTTATTTTAAAGCAAGAATCTCTGTTTTAGAAGATGAGCCTTTGGTAGATGACAGTGATTTTGAAGCCATGGTGGGATCTATCAAGGAGCTTGCAGCACAGATCATACAACTCTCTCCCAATATGCCTTCTGAGGCTTCTATTATTTTAAAAAATATCGAGAATCCTTCTTTCCTGATTCACTTTGTCAGCAGTAATCTTAACAGCAGTTTGGTAGAAAAACAAAGACTGCTGGAAATAAATAACATTAAAGCAAGGGCTGAAGTGCTGATGAATTTATTGCAGACAGAATTGCAATATGCTGAGCTAAAAAATAAAGTAACCAACAAAACAAGGGCAGAATTGGATAAGCAGCAGAAAGATTATTTTTTGCAACAACAAATGAAAGCCATAAAAGAAGAATTGGGAGGAGAAAATATTGCCGAGGTAAACGAAATGCGCAAAAAGGCGGAAGGAAAAAAATGGCCGGCAGCTGCCAAAGAAATGTTTACTAAAGGCGTGGAAAAGTTAGAAAGGATGCACCCTTCAACGCCTGATTATTCTGTAGTATACAATCATCTTGACCTGATGCTTGATCTGCCATGGGATGATTATACCAAAGACCAATATGATCTGAAAAAAGCAAAAAAAGTTTTGGATAATGATCATTACGGAATGGATAAGATAAAAGAAAGAATATTGGAATACCTCGCTGTATTAAAATTAAAAGGAGACATGAAAAGCCCGATACTTTGTTTTGTTGGTCCTCCCGGAATTGGTAAAACATCTTTGGGTAAAAGTATTGCCAATGCTATCAACAGAAAATATGTAAGGGTAAGTTTAGGAGGATTGCATGATGAAAGTGAAATTCGCGGACATCGTAAAACCTATATTGGCGCTATGCCGGGAAGGATATTACAATCTATCAGGAAAACAAAATCATCAAACCCGGTAATGATATTAGATGAAATTGATAAAGTGGGTAATGATTTCAGAGGCGATCCTTCATCTGCTTTATTAGAAGTTCTCGATCCGGAGCAAAACAATAATTTTTACGATAATTATTTAGAGCTTGAGTACGATCTTAGTAAAGTTTTATTTATCGCCACTGCAAATAATCTTCAAAATATTTCTCCTACCCTTCGTGACCGCTTGGAAATAATTGATCTCAGCGGTTATGCGATAGAAGAAAAAATTGAGATCGCTAAACGTCACCTATTGCCCAAACAAAAAGAAGCACATGGATTGTCTGAAGGATCCTACGGAAAAGATGTGAATTTTAAAATAAGTGATGCCGTTTTAGAAAAGATTATTACAGACTATACCAGAGAAAGCGGTGTACGTGATCTTGACAGGCAACTGGCTTCCATCATGCGTAACCTTGCGAAACAATATGCCGTAAAGGGAAAATTAAAGCCAACAATAAGTGCCGGAGATGTTACAAAAATATTGGGTAAATCACGTTTCAGTAATGAGATGTATAAAACGGCGAATATGGCGGGAGTAGCGGTGGGGCTTGCCTGGACGTATGTTGGCGGAGATATATTATTTATTGAAACCGCCATCAGCGATAATGGAAAAGGTGAGCTAAAACTTACCGGTAACCTTGGTAATGTAATGAAGGAAAGTGCAACAACTGCTATGACCTATCTGCAGACAAATGCAAAAAAATATGGTATTGATCCGGAGCTTTTTACTAAAAAGAATGTTCACATACACATACCTGAAGGCGCAGTGCCCAAAGACGGTCCCAGTGCAGGTATCACACTTATGACGGCGCTTGCATCTTCTTTTACAGGCAAACGTGTGAAGCCGTATTTAGCAATGACAGGAGAAATAACTTTGAGAGGACAAGTGTTACCTGTTGGAGGTATAAAAGAAAAAATACTTGCGGCAAAACGTGCCGGGTTAAAAGAAATAATCATGTGTGCGTTGAATGAAAAAGATGTTCAGGAAATTGACCAGGCGTTTATCAAAGGCTTAAAAATAAGCTATGTAAAAAATATGCAACAGGTGCTGGATTTGGCTCTTGCCTGATTAATTTCTGAACCATGATTTGGGTAGATTAATGGATTAAAAAGACTTAATAGTATTTTGCGCACTTTGCGTTTCTTTTGTTTTCTTTACGATACTCCCTTTAGCATTTTTTTAAAATAAAGTCTGCTGATTTTCAGTGTAATTAAGTTTGTCATCAACAATTTTTGCCGGAGAAGTATAAGGATGCTCTTCACTTTTATTTTTACTCATTATATGCATTACCTGCCACCCTTTCCACTTTAAGTAATCAGAAACTAAAGACCGGTGACAGCGCCACCACACTGCTTCAGAACACATATAGGCAGTTTTGTATTGAGAAGCAAAATCTTCTAACTTACTAATTCCCTGTTTAAAATCTTCTGTCTCCATATAATCTGCATAGCCACGGAATGCATCATTTCTCCAAGCAGTATTTTTTGAATCTTTCAAAGTCTTCCTTCTGCCGCCAAGCTCAGCAAAATGCTGATAGATTATTTTATGCTCAGGCAAAATTCGTTGTAAATTTTCTTTATTAAAATGAGGATATCTTTTTGAGCCGGGATAACTGCGGATATCTGCCAGCAATTCTATTTTAAAAGATTGTAGAATGGAGATAAACTCTTCCTCGGTTCTTGTAGAATGACCAATAGTATAAATTATTTTTTGTTTTGAAGACATTCAATTACCGCAATTCTCGTTATAATCAAATAACTCTTTAGGCGCTTTATATATTGAAGCCCAGCAGGCATACACTACATCGGTAGGTCCAATTGCATGAACAAGATATTTCCATTTACCATTTACCTTCTTCCACAATGCATAAATAGAATTTCCATCAAACATACCAGCCTCGAACGCATCTTTAAAAACCGTTTTCCTAAAATCTATTTCTTTGCCATTTGCATATTTTACATTGCCTTTAAAAAAAGCATAATTATTTTTTATTTGTAAAGAGCGAACAACAAAAGTTACATCCTGCTTTATTTGCGGCTTTACTTTACTGCGGAGTATATTTAAAATAATGGTTCGATCAGCAGATTGCCTGTCTTTAGTAATATCAATTATTTTGTCCTGGGCAAAACATTCAGCATTTACTAACAGGAATAAAAAACATGTAATAGCTTTCCTAATAATTGATTTCATTTTAAAAATAACTAAGATTGGTTTTTGGAGATAAAGACAGTAATGTTTCATACATCAGTTTTATAGTGTCTTCAATATCATTTCGGTTCAGCATTTCAACTGTTGTATGCATATAACGCAAGGGAATTGAGATGAGCACCGATGGGCAGCCATCATTGGCATAAGCAAATGAATCGGTATCGGTTCCCGTACTTCTGCTCACTGTTGATAACTGCACGGGGATTTTATTTTTCTCTGCTACCTTTTGTACAAGATCAAGTAATTTATTATGCACCGCCGGACCATAAGTTAATGCCGGTCCTTTGCCGCAACTGCATTCTCCCTGAGTAAGTTTATTTATCATCGGCGTAGTGCTGTCATGTGTTACATCAGTTATTATAGCAATATCCGGTTTAATTCTTCGTGCTATCATTTCTGCTCCACGCAAACCAATTTCTTCCTGCACGGCATTTACTACATACAAGCCAAATGGCAATTTCTTTTTGTTTTCTTTAAGCAATCGTGTTACTTCAGCGATCATAAAACCACCAATACGATTATCAAATGCACGTCCAATAAAATTATCATAGGCAAGTTCTTCAAAGCCATTTTCATAAGTAACAACAGCGCCAACATGCACACCAATATCTTCCACTTCTTTTTTAGTTCTTGCACCACAATCCAAAAATAAATTATCAACTTTTGGCTGTGTTTCTTTATTATCAGCATTATTAAGCCTGGTATGTATTGCCGGCCAACCGAACACAGCTTTTACTTCACCCTTTTTCCCATGAATTAAAACTCTTTGTGAAGGAGCTATCTGGTGATCAACGCCGCCATTCCTTTTTAAATAAATAAATCCCTCAGGAGTAATATAATTTACAAACCAGCTTATTTCATCGGCATGTGCTTCAATTACAACTTTAAAAGTTTCAGAAGGTTTAATAACACCAACTGCAGTACCATATGCATCGGTAAAATTGGTATCTACATAATTCTTTATATACTCAAGCCATAATTTTTGTCCGCTTGTTTCAAAACCTACAGGTGATGGATTGTTAATATAATTACGTAAAAATTCAAATGATTTATCTGTCAAGATTGATTTAGATCTTTTTGCCTTAGCCATTTTACTTTCAAGTTTAAAGTTGTTTTTATATTGAGTCATTGGTCATTGAGCCGGGTCATTGAGTCATTGGTCATTAGGCCATTGGTTGGTAATTACTATTGACGAATGACTTATTGACTAATGACTAGTTTACAAT
>OLLO01000294.1_pt1 | contig 12556 bp, 7 predicted proteins | sample 1604551 | NCBI WGS metagenome assembly OLLO01 (sample SAMEA104055720, study PRJEB20765) | soil metagenome | biome: Arctic tundra; feature: Polygonal ground; material: soil | place: USA | collected 2011-09 | depth 0-0.5 m
CTTTTTCTTTAATAAGTTTTCTTAAATCATTAGCATCTCGACTATCAATTTTACTTGCTTTAATCCATTTTTCAACATATTCATTTATTATCGAAGTTGTAATATCTGTTAATTCAAAATGTGGGTAATTGTCGATAGAAAAACCAACGGAATCAGAAAATGCAGCAGGTCTGCTCGTTATTATTACTTGAATTGATTTTGAGTTTGCTGAAATTCTTGTTAAACCCTTATTTATGAAATCAATAACTTCACTTCTTACTTTTATATTGGCAATCTCATCGAAACCATCAAAGACAAATAAAATTGGACTTATCTTACATATGGATATAAAATCTGTAGACGTAAACTCTTCTAATTTAGAATGATAAAAAATATGGCCTACAAAAAATGCCTCTAATGAATTCTTCCAAGTACTGTTGAAGTATTCCTCGCTTAATATACCTTGGTAGGGATTCCTTTTTTCAACCCATTCTGCTATATCACGAAGGTCAATTTTAAAAGGTAATCTAATTGGTGTATTTTTTATTTTAATTGGAATTAATTCTATGTCGGATGTTTTATTTAATAGCCTAGCTCTATGGATTTGACAAATATATTGGGATATGGTAGACTTTCCTTGACCGGGGCCACCTTCAAGTAGGACTCTTTCAATATCGCTTTGGACTTTTGGATGTAATAAGAATTCTGCAGCGCCTAAATTATTTCTTTCTTCTAAAAATAAAATATCCTCATTTAAATAGGACCTTCTTGGATAGTCTAATTCTACTAGTGTTTGTTTTAGCGCTTTATTTCTTTCATTAATTTTTTTGATTTTTATAGGAACGTCTGTAAATAAATTAAGTAATTTGTTTTGTAAATCTATTTGTTTGAACTTTACTTCATTGTCAATTTCATATTGGTCGGCTAAATATGCTTTTATTACATTTTCCCTTCTTTCTTTATTTTCATTCAGATTTTCAAATAGAACAGAATTTAAAACATCTTGTCCGTTTAATATTTCAGGAAATGACCATTTAAAAAGTGGGTCTTTTTCAAATAGTATTGACAAGTCGTCACGCCACCAACAAATTGAAGGTATCTTGATATTTTCTTCTAGAATTTTATTTACTTTATCTTTTGAACCTGAATCTAAATGGGCTGTTCCTCTTACATTAGTAAGTAAATAGTAGTTCTTTGCTCCTTTCGGGATTAGTGTATTTATTTTTTCAACTTCTCCTTCAATCGTTTCAGTTAACCATTTATGGACATCTCTTTCTTGGTTTGGATTCCTTACATATTTTACCTGAAAAACATTAAATTCTTTTATGTTTGAATTCATTAGATAAACCAATGAATCCCTTCCTCCGTCTGGTTGTCCAACAGGGAAAGATTGAATATTTGGAAATTCTTTGCTAACAAGACAATTACAAAATTCTTGAAATCTTTCGTCTCCTAAATTTTCATATTGATAGTCCATATTTTGTTTGTTGTTATATTAGAAGATGTTTTTTCAATGACCGCTTACACGTAAATATATGATATAAGATGCTATAGCTTAAAAAATTTTACCATTGAAAATCATGCATTTAGTGTTATACTTTTTGTACCTACCTGCCGGTAGGCACGTTGTTGTTAGTACAATCCATTCTGCAATTTATTTTCTCATTCTTTCATAAATGTGATTGGTCGGATGGCAGCAGCATTGTCAGACGAGGACCGTCAGACAATTTAATTCCTTAAATCTTTAAAGAAAAAAGCTCAATCTCAATGCCTTTTCCTTTTAAGTCTACAGGACCAAGGTTTTCAGTTTGCCATTCTTCAAGGTCAATATTTTCCATAAATTGTTTTGATACAATGAAGTTATGGTTAAGCTCATTGGTGGCGCTTCTTATCCGGGCAGTGGTGTTCATGGTATCTCCTGTCATTGCCAGGTCTTTTTTAATAACACCAATTTCACCTACGGTTACATCGCCTAAATGAATGCCTACTCTAAACTCCGGCACCATTCCATAGTTCCGCCTGAAATGTTCGCTCTTTTTTTGAATATTTTTTCTTGCCAAAATAACTGCATCCATACACTTTCTTGTATTTTTTTTATCAAACAGCCACGATGAGACTGCCTCATCACCAACGTATTGATAAATTCTTCCCTCATATTCAATTATAGCAGTCGAAACCTGGTAAATAAAATCGCGGATGAATTTAAAATACAATTCATGCCCGAGTTTCTCGGCAATAGGAGTAGAGCCTTTAAGATCCATGAACATTATTATCCGCTTTTCAATTTTTGGCTGAATGTATCTCCCTAAAAAAATATCCATGAACACTCCGGGGGAATACCTTTCGTTGATGAGAAGAAATAATTGTGTAATAAAAAAGATGACAAGCCAGTAAAGAACTTTTTGCTGTAGCCAGTTTTTATGCAATGCGTAAACAAGAATGTTATGAAGCGCCAGCCCCGGTGATTGGCCTGAAACCAACGTGAAATTCACAAATTGTATAAGAAAACTTATAACCAGGGCAGCCGCTAAAAGTATAAAGCTTTTTAAAACAAAATTGAGCCAAAGCGGGGAATGACGTAAAAACTTTTTTAGCTTGTAAACAAAAATGTAACCCATTATTATACTAAGTATGAACATGAGAATCTCTCTCATCCACAAACTATGTTCACGCAGTATCCTGTCTATTTCCTGGTTTTTAAGCAGCACTACTATCCAGTCGATCAATGTCCAGAAAAATGCAATGAACAAAACAGATCTTATTCTGTATTTAGTAATGTTGGATATTTTAAACCATCTATGTCTAAAAAGTATCATGATTTGTTTTGTAAATAATTATAAATGGAATGCTGTGCGTTCAATTTTTCTGCTCCGTTTTCAATTTTCTTCTGTTCTAAATTTGGTAAAAGAATAACAGCTTTATCATTATCCTGCCATTGTATCTCAAAATAATCTATCAGTTCTTTTTTGCAGTCCGGTGTTTTAATTGCTACGCAAACTTCTATGCGGTGATATAAATTCCTGTTCATCAGATCTGCAGAACCCATAATTACTTCCGCATTTTCTCCTGCTCCAAAAATCATAAGTCTTGTATGTTCCAGATACCGGTCAACTAATCTTTTGATAGTGATGTTTTCGCTTACACCTGGCAGGCCCGGCATAAGACAGCATACACTTCTTATTATTAAATTCACTTTAACTCCCGCCTGGCTTGCTTTGCATAAAAGGCTGATGAAATAAGGCTCTTCAAGATTATTGACTTTAATTCTTATCATCGCTTCTTCGCCCTGCTGTGCTCTTTGAATTTCGTTAGCAATTAGTTTTTCCAGCCTGTCATTCATATTAAACTGCGATACCAGTAACTTATCAAATTTTAATTTGTTATTCTCAGGTGATTTATTTTTTTTCTGTAAGAATTTAAACAATGAGACCATTTCTTTTACAATGAAAGGATCGGTTGTCATCAACACATGATCGGTATAGAACTGTGCAGTTATCTCATTAAAATTGCCGGTACTTAAAATTGCATACGATACATCTTCAAAACCCTTACGTTTTTTAACCAGCGCTATTTTTGAATGCACTTTTATATCAGGAATACTGTAAATAATTTTTATGCCTGCATCCTTCATCACCCTGCTCCATTTAATATTATTGGCTTCATCAAATCTTGCTTTAAGCTCAATAAATGCAATAACATTTTTACCATTTTTTGCTGCGCTTATTAATGCATTTACAATGTGAGATTCGGCAGCAACCCGGTATAGCGTTATATAAATATCTGTTACTTCCATATCAACTGCAGCCTGGTTAAAAAAAGAAAGAACAGGGTTATAAGATTGATATGGGATGTGCAGTAAAACATCCTGCTTGTTTAATACATTAAAAATATCGCCGCTGTCCATTACATTTAAAGAGGAGAGAGGCTTTAGTTTTTGGTAAGTAAGATTTTTATTGAAAGTAGGGAACGTTGAAAGATCACTAAGGTGGTGATAGCGTCCGCCGGCAAACATATCCTCGTACTTTACGCCAAAGGCTGATGTAAGAAACAATTGCAGGTTTCTCGGCATTCCGTTTTCGTAAAGAAAACGTGATGGCGGACCGTAATCTCTTTTCTTAAGCTGCTTTTCAATTTTATTTAAAAGATTGCCACTGTATTCATCAACAAGATGTAACTCCGCATCCCTGTTGAATTTGATGCTGTACACGCCAATGATTTCAAGTCCCGGAAATAAGGATACAAGATTTTCTCTTACAATATCATCAATGAAGATCACGTATTCAAAACCCTCAAGCGGAGTAAGTGTAAAAAACCTTTGCAGTTTATTGGAAGGAATATTTACAATTGCCTGCTTTAAAAGTCCCTGGTTATTTTCTTTAACCGAAACAACTAAATACAATTGATTATTTTCAGGCAGAAAAGAGTTTGCATTGTTGCCGTCTAAAAATATAGGTTGAATAAAAGAGAGTACGTTTGATAAAAATATTTCTTTTACTTCTGCAATATGTTCCTGTCTTATCCCGCTGTTGTAATAAAAGATGATACCCGTGTCTTTTAATTCAGGAATGATCTCTTTTAATAAAATGGATCCAAAAATTTCCAGCTGCCGGTTAATTTCATTTTGTGTTTTTTCCGGAATATCTTCTGTTGAACCGAGGCTCACCTGCATTCTTGTTTTCCTGTCCAGTTTTGAAAGCGCAATAACTGATGGGTATCTTACCCTGAAAAATTCATCAAGATTAGAAGAAAAAATAGAGAGAAACTTTAATCTTTCATATAATGGAACGTCTTTATCAGCGGCTTCCTGTAATACCCTGAAATTAAATCCTAACCAGCTAAGGTCTCTGTTGTAAAACATTGTATCTGCATTTTATAAAGGTGATCCTGAGCCATTAATAATTGTATTAGCAGGAATGTTTTTCTGAAGAAAAGCGGCAATGGCAAAAGCAAATACGGAAACAATTATCCCTATCATAAAAATATTATAGGCAAGTCTTATCAATTTATATTTTCTGCCCAATACTTTGCCTAAATAATAAATATCTTTAATAAGCGAGCCATATAAGTAATCCGTATCTCTCATCATACTTCTCATGGCAACGTTATATTGCTCATAAGTTGCTTTATAAAAATTCCCAAAAAAAAGAAGGTTTGTTTTTTTCTCCTTTATATCTTCCAGTGTAAATTTCCCACCACTTATTTTTGGCCTGGTCGCCACTATAGATATTACAATAGTAGTAACTGCAACTATTAAAAATATAATTGACGGTATAGTTAAATAAGGCGCATCAGAAAGTTTGCGCAGCAGCACACTTAATATTACAGAGATGATAATTGCATTTACCGAGATGAGGATGTTAGCTTTATGATCTGCCATGTCACTCAGCTTCAAATGATTTTCTGAGGTTAAGCGAAGCATGGTTTGAATACCTTTAGACATCAGCCTGCTCTTGTCTTTTCCAATATCCTGAAGGCTTTCGCCTTCAAGAATCTTTTCTTCTGTTTGTGTTTCTTCTGTTTGTGTTTCTTCGGCTTCCCTCTGAGCCAGTTTCTTCTTTAATTTTTTCATATTTAATTCTTTAGTTACTGACAATAAATCTTTGCAATAGGTTGTATAGAACTGGTGATCTTCCAGCAATTTAATGGTGTTCTTATTAAATTCTACTTTATCAAGCTTGCCATTTTTTAATTTGTATTCTTCCATTACACGCTTATTGGTAGCCTTAAAATCTTTTGTTCCTAAATTATAGGTATCTGCATCGCAGATGATCTGTTGTAATAAATTAACCGGGTTGCGGAGTGGTTTGGTTACTAATATGCATTGCTCAATATTATCTATCAGTTCATTATCATTTGTATGATCAAGCATGAACTTTCTCATTACATCAACACTCATTTCTTCATGTTTGGCAAGCTCTGTAAATAGATAACCTGTATCATGAAACCATGCAGCTGCATACAGGGTGAGCATTTCTTTTTCATTTACATGGTAATGACCGGCAATTTCTTTTGTTCTGTCAACAACACTTTGTGTATGCTTAAGATTATGATATGCCAGTGTATTATCTTCCAGCGTTTCAAATAAGCCGGTTACGTAATGCTCAATTTTTTTATAAAGATTATTATCCATATTAAAAAGTTAGATTGAATTTAGTACCCAGTGAAAAGTTAAACAATTTATCTTCATTAGAAACACCAACAGTTGCTGAAATAATTACAATGTTGAAAGGAGAATAGTAAAGCCCTCCGCCATAAGATTGATGCCATTGATGCGAAATTTCATTTCTCAGCCATACTCTACCAACATCGTAAAAGCCTATCACGCCTACATCTCCCGGTAAAATATACGACTGTGATTGAAATAATTTCACTCTTATCTCTGCACTGCCATAAGCAAGTGATGAACCTGCGAACCTGTCTTTTCTAAATCCTCTTAGAAAATTATTTGCACCAAGCGTAAGCGCCTGAAAATATTCAAAATTTTTAGTAAAGATATGCCCGCCACCAAACCTGAAAATACCCACCAGTTTTCTCGCCTCGCTTAAGCTTGCATATACCGTCATATCAGTAGTAAATTTTGTAAGATTTTTACTTTTACTACTCAATCCTGCCAATGAGCTTAATTCTGTGTACCATGTAACACCCCGGGTTGGCAATAATTCATTGTTTACATAATTGATATCAATTTTAAGTTTACCTCCTAAATAATCTTTGGTGCTGTAAACACTTGCAGAGTCAGAACCAATTAATGCAGGGTTGGCAAGAATACGTGTTTTATTATCGCTGAATTTACTCCGGTAATGATAATAAGCCGGCCCGATGCTAACCTCTACCACATTATTAATCCGCTTGCGTATCAATAGATCAGCCTTTACATATTTATATCTCACTCTGTAAAATTCTACAGGTTTTGAAGGATCTTTTACCGTTGAATTTCCAAACCCGAAAAAGTTATTTAGTGTAAGGTTTACCATTTCTGCATTTAATAAAATATCTTTTTTTAGAAACGCCTCATTAAAAATTCCCTGGTATTTTACCTGGTAAGCGCCATGATTTAAAGCATACAAAGTTGATAATTTCTGATAGGTTGAATAAGGGTCTTTTCTAAAGCCAAATGTTTTTGCTGAAAAGCCCAAACCCACCAGCAGCCTGTCTTCCTGGTTATAACCTAAATCGATTTGAGGAAAACGATAAATATTATAATTAAATCCGTAAGACTTGTATTCGTTTACCAACGGATTGGAAGAAAGCTCAATTTTTGATTTGTTAGAATTTATTACTACATTTTTTTCTAAGGCAAAACTGCTATCACTTTGGGTAATATCATAAATGTAATTGCGAACATTACCTTTTATATTAAATGTATCATTGCCTTTACCGCCAATCATTCTTACTTTTATTTTTGAGTTTGTATTTTCATCAATTTCAAATTTATCATTTCCATTAAGCCCATAAAGTCTTATTTCTTTTGTTATCCTGGGGTCAAACGTGCGGTTATACATAACACCGGCAGAATCAGCGCTTTTCTTTTTTCTATAAACTATTACCTGCAGGCTGTCACCATTATTCTTTACTTTAAAATATTCGTCCTGGTTGCTGCCAACAATATTTACCACTTTTGATAAAAATTTATAGAGCTTAATACCTTCATTCATTAAAATATTTCTCCTGCTCTTAAGCTTATCCGATATTGTTGCAGCATCCATTGGATATATTTCCGGCGGAAGTTTTTTTACAGCAGAATCAATTACTTTATCTGTAAGATTATGCTGGAAAGTATCAATAATATTTTTCCACTCATTTTCATTCAGTCTGTTCAAAAATATCCTGTCAATATCACGGGCTTCCCAATTGAACCAGACCACATTTGGGATATTTTTCTTAAAGCCCTGCAAATATTTAAACTGATTTTTTGAAAGATAATTTATCAGTAATCCATCGGAATTGAAAAATGCCTGATCCCTATCTTTTGGAATAGGATAATATAATTTTCCTTTACCAGTGTCACGTGTATCCCATTTCCATTGATCAAAATACCTGTCATAATCTCCGATCACATTGTCTAAAAGCCGGGTTCTTAAATATGCCTGTTGATCAGTATGATTATCGTGGTCTTCAAAAAGCTTATTAATAACTTTTGCAGTAGTTTTTAAATTCTTTGAATTGGGAACAGGGTCTTTTGGTTCAAGCATGCATACAGTTTTTGCAAACAATTTTCTATAAATATCGAGAGCAGGATCATCCGGCACAAAAAAGTATTGTGGATTTGACGGAATTACATCAGTTGCTTTTTCAAGGTCTGATATTACAAGTGCCGTATACGGATGACTTGCTGAGATCAGATCCTGATAAATACCTTGCGCTAATGTGTTTTTAAGATTTTCGGGAAGTGCTTTTTCAGGGTCTTTATCCACAGTACGTAATGTCCATAGCTTTCCGGTTTTATCTTCTAAGGTTAACGACCTGGTTTGTTTGCCTCCACCAAGAGAAATTATTTTAAACCCACCCTTCTCTTTTCTTATATTAAATACTTTTAGTTGTATAGGTGTGCTCCATTCCTTGCGGTAATTATTTCCCAAAAATGTTTTTCTAAAACCACCCGGATCTTTATATTTATCACTTGCAGAAATTATTACACTGTCTTTAAAGGCAGCTTCTACTTCCCTCACAGTATCTTTCGGATTTTCAGGCGTTGGGATAGTGGCAAAGTTTAAAAGATGTGTTGTATATGCGTTTTTAACCTTGTTAGAATCAACGGTATAAAATGTAGTACTTACATTTTTATTTTTTGATATCTCCAGTGTGGCAAAACCATTTTTATCTGAAGCATATAAAGATTTTCTGCTTTTAGAAACACGGGTTGATTTACTTCCTGAACCACTGACTATGTAATAATAGCCGCTATCTTTTATAAGCTGAAGCGAATGTTCATGACCTGCTACATAAATCACATTCTCATGTCCTTTAATAACCTTTTCTACTTCTGATACCAGGTCTACATAAGCAGGTTGCTTCATATCTTCAACTGTTCCGAAAATACCTCTTGTAATTGGATAGAGGGAACCAATAATCGGCAACGGAATATATAATTTTGGAAAGGCATCTGTAAGTGGAAAAATATGTTGTTTTAATTTAAAATAGCCACCATGAATACCAAAGCTTCTGAAAGTATGATGCACAGCAAAGAGCACCAGCTTCTTTGAATTTCTTGAAAGCAGATCATCAAGTTGGATTAAAACTTCTGCCTTTGTTTTATAAGGACAATCAGATTCAATGCCCGGCTTATCGTAAGGATGCACCCACCACTGGCTATCCATAATTATTAATGTTACATCAGGCGTTATGCTTACTTCTACAGGACCGGGGCAGCCATCCTCAGGATAAAACTTTACGTTATCCCTTCCTGTATTATCTACATATTGCTGTTGTCTTACAATTGTTTCCCATCCGCCCGGGTTTCCATTATTCCAATCATGATTACCCGGTATAAAATACACCTTAGCCTTGGTATTATCAGCAATATGAATTTGAGAATCAAGCACCGCCTTCATCATATAGTAGTTTAGCGATGCCTCGTCAGGTAAACCGGAATTATAAAGATTATCGCCCAAAAAAATAATAGTTGTTTGTGCATCAAAAGGGATAGCGCTTTGCACGCCTAAAAGAACAGGGTGTTTTCCCTTGGTAAATTCACCGGCATCACCAATTAATACAATCCTTGCCTGTAGGCTATCCTGCGCTAAACAGTATGATTGAAATAATATGGTAAGAAAAATAAAGACTCCTAAAAATTTTTTCATGAACCTTTCTTTTTTGGTTTAAAAATTAAAATGGTAGCGGCATCTTTTTCCCCTTTTTCGTTTGAGATGAGCAGGTCACCCCATGGTGTAAAAGTAATTCCTTCAGGTTGATTAAAAGTTACCGGGTCAAGAGGATAAACATCTTTTACTTTACCATTTCTATCTGCCACCACTAATAATTTATTTAGAGAAGCAAGAATGTAAAGCTCATTTGTTATGGGGTTAACTGCCGCCGCCGAGGGTTTAAAATGTAACTTATTTTCACCAATTTTCTCTGCTATCGACCTCACGTCAATGGTAAAAAGAAAAGGATTGTATGCAGAAGAATCAGGCTTATACCCCCATGCAGTAACTATTTTCTTTTTATCATCTTCGCAATCTTTACACATCATAACCAATCCTAAAGAATCATCATAGTATAGGGTTTCAAACTCATTGGTTTTTTTGCCCGCATTCGGAAATTTGCTTTTGTATTTTATTATTGAATCACCATTAAATTTTAATGATTCAATATCGCCATTGCTTATTAAAACATAAAATGTACTGTCGTGCATAACTATATCTTCAAAATCATGTTTTTTATCAAAGCGCCATTGTCTAATTGTACCGCTTCCATTTAGATATATTTTAAATAGCAGACCATCCTCATCAATCTCAGCAAATACACTGCTGTCTTTAGGATAATAAAAAATTCCCGATATTTCATCAAGGGCTGAGGGCAATGAAATTTTTACAGGATCATTAAGATCATATCCGGGAGGTGAAACAGAGGCTTTTTTTTCAGGACCGCAGCCTGAGTAATTATGGAACTTTAAAAGAACCAATAAAATAATCAGCAGTTTCGAATTAAACATACTTAAAGATAAGATGAATTATTTTGCGTAAGTGGCAAACCCTATGCCACATGATGGAATTTAAATTATTTGAAACCCTACCTTTGAATCCAAATTAAAAGCATGAGAGAACTCTCTATAGTGATTACTGTTATTAATGTAGAAGATAATATTCACCCTTTGGTGAACGGGATACGAAATGCTTTAAACGGAATGGACTATGAAATAGTTTGTTGAATATTATGTTGCTGCATTATATCTATCCAACTTTATATAAACAAAATCCGGTTGCCAAAACTATTGAGATGGTAATGCAATCGGCTGTTGTATTATCTTACCAGGCCTATAATCCGGGGTATAATTTTTATTTGAATAAAAATGTAAAAAAATATTACTCTGTAGATTCAATCAATGCACAATTACAACAAAACCCGGGTGCAATAATTATCAGCAGGAAAGAATTTTTGGATTCTTTACGCTCTTTAGATCTTGATGTAATTGCTGAACATCATGATCTTTTTAAATTGTCAACAACAATAATCCTTAAACGACATGCAAAGCCTTAATTATAAAAATTTCAGGATAGGATTAATCTTATCAATGTTATGTGCATTGGTACTTTTTATAGGCTCTTATTTATTAGGAAAGAATAACTTCTTTCTTTTATTAAATACTGATCTCGGAATTTTTGCAGACTACTTCTTTCGGTTTTTTTCTGATTTGGGCAATGGATTATTATGGATACCATTGCTTGTATATTTTATTTATTCAGGAAGAAAAAAATTATTGCCATTTCTAATCAGTTGTTTTGCACTTACAACATTACTCACCCAGGCTTGTAAATATTTAATAGTGCCTGACGAGCTCCGCCCTACAGCTGCTATCACTACAGAATTTATTCATACCGTAAAGGGCGTAACTGTATATGCAACTGCAAGCTTTCCCTCCGGGCATACAGCTACGGCTTTTGTATTTTATTTTATTTTTTGTCTTGTAATTAAAAATGACTGGTGGCTCATTGTTGGACTGTTATATGCATTAATGGTTGGCTATTCACGCATCTATCTTGCGCAGCATTTTCCATTTGATGTTGCTGGGGGGATTATAGTCGCTATTGTTTCAGTAATTTTCTCTCTTATCATTCAAAATAAAATTGATAAAAGAAAAACTCAATAACTTACCTGCTTCTTTATCTTTATTAAAAGTTTTGCAGATTAGCAGCTCTTAAAATTTTTTATTAAACGAAATTGTCTTAAATTTTCAGTTGCTTTTTTATTTATAATAGAAATTTTTTAAATGAAATATAAACCTGTTCAAAATTATATTAAAGGAGAGTTTACAAACAGTTCTTCAACCCGTAAACTGGATGTTATTTCCCCGTTGGATGGCAATAAACTATCTGAAGTCCCTATGTCGTCTGCAACCGATCTTGATGAAGCCGTCAGGGCCGCAAAAGCTGTCTTTCCTCACTGGAGTAAAACTCCTATTAAAGAAAGGGTACAGGTTTTTTTCTGGTATAAATATCTTCTTGAAAAAAATTTACAGGAGCTCGCAGAACTATGTTCAGAAGAAAATGGAAAGACCATTGGAGAATCAATTGCAGAAATTGAAAAGTGTATTGAGCTTACTGAGTTTGCAACTTCATTGCCACAACTTGTTACCGGGGAAATATTAGAAGTTAGCCGTGGTGTTGAGTGCAGAACAGAGCATGTGCCTTTAGGCGTGGTTGCATCAATTGTTCCGTTTAATTTTCCTGCAATGGTACCATGCTGGACTTTACCCAATGCAATTGCTTTGGGAAATTGTATGATAATGAAACCCTCCGAAAAAGTTCCGTTATGTGTTGGTAAATTAGCAGAGCTTTTAAAAGAAGCAGGATTGCCTGACGGTGTTTTTAATGTTGTTCATGGCGATGTTGAAATTGTAGAAGCGATTTGCGATCAT
>OLLO01000490.1_pt1 | contig 12522 bp, 7 predicted proteins | sample 1604551 | NCBI WGS metagenome assembly OLLO01 (sample SAMEA104055720, study PRJEB20765) | soil metagenome | biome: Arctic tundra; feature: Polygonal ground; material: soil | place: USA | collected 2011-09 | depth 0-0.5 m
TCTTTCTATCCCATTGCAAACTCCGCCGGGATATATGCCAAACGATGCAAGTGTTGGTGATCTTGATGGTGATGGTGATTATGAGATCATCCTTCATCAAACAGGACGTGCCCGTGATAACAGCCAGGCAGGATTTACAGACCCTCCTATTTTTCAGGCTTATAAAATGGATGGCACTTTATTATGGACGATCAATCTTGGAAAAAATATTCGTGATGGTGCACACTATACACAATTTATGGTGTACGATCTTGATGGTGATGGAAAGGCAGAGATAGCAATGAAAACTGCCGACGGTACAATTGATGGCAAAGGAAAAGTTATCGGTGATTCAACAAAAGATTATAGAAATAAAGATGGTAAAATTTTAGATGGCCCTGAATATTTTACCATCTTCAACGGATTAACAGGTGAGGCGATGGCAACAACAAATTATATTCCTGCAAGAGGAGATATTGGCGCCTGGGGCGGCCATGGAGGGAATGGTGGTAATGATAGAAACGGCAATCGTGTTGATCGTTTTCTTGCATGCGTTGCATACCTCGATGGCAAAATGCCAAGCGTAGTTATGTGTCGTGGTTATTATGGAAGAACAGTTTTATCAGCATGGGATTGGAGAGGAGGAAAGCTTACATCACGCTGGGTGTTTGATTCAAAAGATGGAGAGAATCCTTTCTCAGGACAAGGGTATCATAATCTTTCTGTTGCTGATGTTGATGGAGATGGCAAGGATGAAATTATTTACGGATCAATGGTAGTGGATGATAACGGCAAAGGATTATTTACAACCGGACTTCGTCATGGTGATGCCTTACATGTTTCTGATCTTGATCCTTCAAGGCCTGGTCTTGAAGTATTTGGCATTCATGAAATAGAAAATAATACAAAAGGTCCGGGCGCTACTTTATATGATGCTGCCACCGGAAAAGTTTTGTGGACAGGTTCACAGGATATTGATGTGGGCAGAGGCGTGGCAGAAAATATTGATGCAGATAATCCCGGAGCTGAAATGTGGTGGAGTGGTTCAAAAGGATTGTATAATATGAAAGGAGAAATGATCGGGCCAAATCCGCCATCAACAAATTTTGTTATCTGGTGGGATGGAAGCCTCACCCGTCAATTGCTGGATGGAAATCATATTGACAAATATAAAGTTGGAAGAATTTTTACTGCAGAAGGTTGTTCATCTAATAACGGGAGTAAATCAACACCTGCATTAAGTGCAGATCTGTTTGGCGATTGGAGAGAAGAAGTAATGTTTAAAACGAATGACGGCAAAGAGCTTCGCATTTTTACAACCACCATTCCAACCAATCACCGCATGACAACTTTAATGCAGGATCCGCAATACCGCTTAAGTATTGCATGGCAGAATGTTGCTTACAATCAGCCGCCACATACAAGTTTTTATGTGGGTGAGGATATGAAAAAACCGCCAAAGCCAAACATTGTTTTTCCTAAGAATGCAACGCTTAATAAAACCACAACTACCCAATAATTGGCAGTAATTATTTTAATGACTAAAATTTATTTAAAGATGTTTAAACAGGCGATCATAATTTGTTTTTTATGTACCGGTTTGCAAACTATTATTTCTGCACAAACACAAGTTCGCAAAGTAGTTTCTTTTGATCCGGGGTGGCGTTTTTTAAAAGCAGATGCTGAGGGTGCAGAGAAAATATCTTATGATGATTCCAAATGGCGCAAACTTGATGTACCGCACGACTGGAGCATTGAAGGGCCTTACGATAGAAATAATCCAACAAGCCGCGGCGGCGGATATTTACCCGCAGGTGTAGGATGGTACCGTAAAACTTTTTACCTCGATGATAGCTACAATAATAAAAAAGTATCAATACAATTTGATGGAGTAATGGCTAACAGTGATGTTTGGATCAACGGTTATCATTTAGGCAAACGGCCCTACGGATATATCAGTTTTGTTTATGATGTTACCGGTCATCTTAATATTGGCAAAGGCAAAACAAATGTACTTGCAGTTCGTGCAGATAATTCTGTTCAGCCTGCATCACGCTATTATACCGGCGCTGGTATTTATCGCCATGTAAAAATGATTGCAACTAATCCGGTTCATTTAGATCAGTGGGCTGTGTTTATAACAACACCGCAGGTAACTTCTCAAAAAGCTGTGGTGAATGTAAAAAGCAAAGTGGTAAATCAATCGGCTAAGCCCGCCGATTTCATTATCGAAACTATCATACTTGATCCTTCCGGAAAAGCGGTTAAATCAGCAGAAAGCAAACAAACAGTTGCAGCAGAAAAAGAAGTGGATGTTAGCCAGGATATTGAAGTTAACAATCCACAATTATGGAATTTTGATAAGCCGGTTCTTTACAAAGCTGTTTCTAAGATCCGTTCCGCTAATTCAATAATAGATGATGATGTTAATTCATTTGGTATTCGCACAGCTAAGTTTGAAGCAGCAACAGGCTTTTGGCTGAATGATAAAAATATAAAGTTGAAAGGTGTTTGTTTGCATCATGATGGCGGTGCTGTAGGTGCTGCTGTTCCCACAGGTGTTTGGAGAAGACGGCTTGCCTTATTAAAACAAGCCGGAGTAAATGCTATACGTACTTCACATAATCCTGTTGCTCCTGAATTTCTTGATCTGTGCGACCAGATGGGCTTTGCTGTTATGGATGAAACGTTTGATACATGGACGGCTAAAAAGCCTAATGGTGAAAACGGATACAATTTATATTTTACTCAGTGGTGGGATAAAGATACACGTGATATGGTACTGCGCGATCGCAATCATCCTTCCATTGTAATTTATAGTGTTGGCAATGAAATTCATGATGATCTTAATAACCCTGAGGGATTTAAAAAATATAAAGACCAGCAGGATTTAATTCATTTGTATGATGGTACACGACCGGTTACTATGGCTTTATTTCGTCCTGCAATTTCTCATGTTTATACAAATGGCCTTGCACAGGCAATGGATGTGGTTGGTCAGAATTATCGTGAAAATGAATTGATAGCTGCACACGAAGCACATCCCGACTGGGAAGTAATCGGGACTGAAAATACTCATGTACTAAATATGTGGCTGGCTTTGCGGGATAAGCCTTATATGGCAGGCCAGTTTTTATGGGTAGGTTTTGATTATTTAGGTGAAGCAAATTGGCCTGCAACTACCAACGGGCAGGGATTATTCGATCGTATAGGTTCGTGGAAGGCGATAAGCTACCAACGTCAAAGCTGGTGGAGTGATAAACCTGTTGTGCATATTGTAAGAAAAGATGATAATGCCGGTGCCGGAAATTGGGTGGCTAACTGGACGCCAACTGATTTTGGAACTTATGATGATGCCCGTATACAAGTCTACAGTAATTGTGATGAGGTAGAATTATTTCTGAATGGTAAATCGCTGGGCTCAAAGCAAAAACCCTTAGATGATTCGCCACGCAATTGGGAACTTCCTTTTGAAAAAGGATCTTTAAAAGCAGTTGGTAAAAACAATGGTAAAGAAGTTGCATCAGAAGAATATAAAACAGCAGGTACTCCGGTTAAAATTATTTTAAGCGCTGATCAGTCTTTTCTTACAAATAACTGGAATGATGTGGCTTTTGTTACAGCAACTATTGTTGATGCCGATGGTATCCCATGTCCTAATGCAGATGATAAAATTAAGTTCACTACCGAAGGACCGGGTATAATAGAAGCAGTGGATAATGGCAATAATAGCAGCCATGATATTTACAAGGCATCAGAGTATTCTGCATATCGTGGAAAATGTTTGGCTATAATAAAAGCGAAGGGAACAACAGGTAAGGTTACTGTGAAAGCAAGTGCAACGGGGTTGAGTGAAGGATCGGTGGCAATAGGGGTGAAGTAGCCTTATCCTCCATCTCCTAAAGGAGAAAGAGTGGTTCCCGGTGATTATACTCATACCAACAAAGACGGTGCTGATGTAAATGCGCAATCGGTAGTGGAAGGTTTAAAATTGCAGCAAAATATTTCATTAAATAATTTTTTAAATAATCAGTAATTAGTAATCAGTAATTAGTAATCAGTGATCAGTAATCAGTAATCAATAATTAATAATTATGAATAAGCAGAATAATAAACCCAGATGGACATTAGCAATATTATTAGCAGTTACTTTGTTATCTTCTTTTATAATTTTTAAAGATAAAAGAGCATCATTTTATATCATTGGAGATTCCACTGTTAAGAATGGACAGGGAAAAGGCGGTGGCGGTTTATGGGGATGGGGCGATTTTATAGCACCATATTTTGATACAACAAAGATCAGGATAGAAAATGATGCACTTGGCGGAACAAGCAGCAGAACTTATCAAACAAAAGGATTATGGAATAAAGTTTTGGATAAAGTTGAAACCGGCGATTTTGTGATCATGCAGTTTGGTCATAATGATGGGAGCCCATTGGATGATACAGCTCGTGCCCGTGGCACCATTAAAGGTATTGGTGATGAAAGTAAAGAGATTGATAATCCTATTACAAAACAAATTGAGGTTGTACACACCTACGGCTGGTACATGCGTAAGTATGTAGATGATGTACTTGCAAAAGGAGGAATACCAATTATATGTTCTCCCATTCCACGTAACGATTGGAAAGATGGAAAGGTTGTAAGATCAACTGAGGGTTATGCTAAATGGGCTGCTGAAGTTGCCAAATCTGAAGGCGCATATTTTGTTGATCTCAACAATCTTGTTGCTGCAAAGTATGAGGAGTTGGGGGCAGATAAAGTGAAAGTTTTTTTTCCGGGAGATCATACTCATACCAACCTTGAAGGCGCACAACTAAATGCAGAGATAGTTGCAAAGGCATTAAAGGATAAAGGGCCAACGCAGTTAAGAAAATATATTAAGTGAGTTGTATTTACAACCTTGAATTAATAATTGTTTATGGGTGAATGCACTAAAGGATACGAAGACAAACAACCTGAAAAAATATTTAAGGTAATTGAGATTTTTGTTCCCGGCATTATAAACACAGATTTAATTTCTGTTGCTTCGTCCCGATTAGGTATCGGGATTCATCTGCAGTAATTTTGAGGAGCGATACAAGCGTTTATGTTATTTGAATTAAAACAAGCTTTCGAAAGCTGGATATATAAAATCATTAATCAATCTTTAAAACAAACAAAAATGAACATCAATCAAATTATCACCAGGAAAATCATCGGGAAGAAAGCGCTTATTTTATCAGTATTCGCCTTTACTGTTATAGCAAGCAGCGCAGCAATTGTTTTTGCTAATGCAGATTTCTCAGGCGAATGGAAATTGAACGAATCAAAAAGTACCTTAGGCCAGTTCGGAGGACGGACTGCAAAAAAATTGAAAATAGAAGGAAATGTAGAAAGCATTGCAATCCAGCGGGCTTCAACAAATCAGGCCGGAGAAGAGATGATCACTAATGAAAAATTAACCTTCGATGATAAAGAATCGGAAAGCACAGTTTTCGGAAATAACAAGAAAAAATCTAAAGCTAAATGGTCTGACGATGGTAAAATCCTCACCGTTAAATCAACCATTGTTTTCGACAGGAATGGAGAGAGCATGGAAATAAAAACAACAGAGATATGGACACTAATGGATGATGGTAAAACGCTTTCAATAGAGTCCACATCAACATCAAGCCGCGGTACCAATATTACCAAATTGATTTACGATAAGGTTACTAAATAAAGTTACAATGTGTATTCGTTTATATTCGTTCACTTTCTTTACAACCCTAAACTCCTTTTAACATCAAACAAATAATTATCTCTTGTATTTGCCTGATGCTTTTAAACAGCCTTGCTGCTCAAACAAAAATTAACAGGCAACAACTTGTGCAAAGGCATACTGTAAAAATTTCTGAAATTGATTCTCTTTCTTCATTATCTGTTGGCAATGGAAAATTCGCTTTTACAGTTGATGCCACAGGGTTACAAACGTTTCCAAAAAAATATGAAAAAGGAATTTCTTTAGGAACAGAATCAGAATGGGGATGGCATAGCTTTATTGATACAAGTGGTTACAAAAGAGAAGAAGCTATAAAAACCTACCATCTTAATGGCCGTGATATTGGTTATACAGTTCAATGGAACACACCTGACAGAAACAAAGCTGCTGCAAATTGGTTTCGTCAAAATCCGCATCGCCTGCAACTGGGGAATGTTGGTTTTGAAATAATAAAAAAAGATGGCTCACAAGTTTCTCCTTCTGATATTAAAAATATAGATCAGCAATTGGATATGTGGACGGGTGAAATTAAAAGTCATTTTACTGTAGAAGGAATTGCGATTGATGTAAGTACTTTTTGTCACCAGGATGAAGATGTTATTTCAGTGAAAGTTCAATCTGCTTTGATAAAAGAAGGACGATTAAAAATTTATATTCGCTTTCCATATCCTACAGGAGAGTGGACAGATGTTGGAACAAATTACACAAAAGATGAGAGGCATATTTCTTCCATTCAAAACAATAATGACACACATGCTTCTTTCATTCATCAACTCGACACAACAAAATATTTTGTTGATCTGAATTTTAGCAAGGCAAGTATCAATAAAAAAAATCAACATTATTTTGTGATCTCTCCCGCTGGTAATACAACTTTTTTTGAAATTAATTGTCGCTTTTCACCAGTAAAAAATAATTTGCCTTTACCATCTTTTGCATCAACAAAAATTAATAACTCAAACGCATGGAAAAATTTTTGGAGTAAAGGCGCAGCAGTTGATTTTTCCGGCAGTACAGACCAAAGAGCTTTTGAATTAGAAAGAAGAATTATCCTTTCTCAATATCTTATAAAGATCCAGGAGACAGGCTCAAATCCGCCACAGGAAACGGGTTTAACTTATAATAGCTGGTTTGGCAAACCACATTTGGAAATGCCTTACTGGCATCTTGGTCATTATGCTTTTTGGGGTCATAAAAATTTGCTGGAGAAAAATATGGATTGGTATTTTAAAGCTGCTGATAAAGCAAGAGCAATTGCAAAGAGACAAGGCTTTGAAGGAATTCGCTGGCAAAAAATGACGGATAATAATGGAGATGAAGCGCCGTCATCCATCGGCGCATTTCTCATTTGGCAACAGCCGCACCTTATCTACTTTGCTGAAAGTCTTTATCGTGATGGAAAGGATATTGCAACACTTAATAAGTTTAAAGACCTTGTATTTGCCACTGCCGATTTTATGGCTTCTTATCCATTTTATGAAAAAGAAAAAGGCAGGTATATTTTAGGCAAAGGAGTAATTCCGGCACAGGAAAGATTTAAAGCAGAAGAAACTTTTAACCCAACATACGAATTGGTTTATTGGAATTGGGCATTGAATATTGCACAAAAATGGCGTGAGCGTTTGAAGATGCCACGCAATAAAAAGTGGGATGAAGTATTGAAAAAACTTTCTGCATTACCCATTCAAAATAATATGTATTTGCCAACTGAAAGTGCTACGGATAGTTATACAAATCCAGAATACAGAACTGATCATCCTTCGGTGCTGGCTGCGTTTGGCGTGATGCCTTCAACCGGCCAGGTGGATAAAAACATTATGAAAAATACTTTCAATTGGATATGGAATAACTGGACATGGAAAGACACGTGGGGCTGGGATTTCCCGATGGTTGCTATGGCGGCAACCAGGCTTGGCATGCCGGGAAAAGCTATTGATGCTTTGATGATGAATGTGCAAACAAATACATACTTAGTAAATGGTCATAATTACCAGGATGATCGTTTGCGTTTATACCTTCCCGGTAATGGCGGTTTGCTTTCTGCTGTTGCATTGATGTGTGCAGGTTATGATGGATGCAAAGAAATTAATCCCGGCATACCGAAGAATGGAAAATGGAAAGTGAAATGGGAAGGGTTGAAGAGATTGCCTTAATCAATACAATATTTTTATCATGGTATTTTCTTTCAATATAAAAAAATTTTTTGACAGAATATGCTTTCTGCTTTTCTTCTTAATAAATAATAATGCGTTTGCACAGCAAATTTCATTAGCAGGTGTGTGGCGTTTTGCAGTTGACAGAGATGATGTTGGCATAAAAGAAATGTGGTTCAATAAAAAGCTCGATGATGTAATTAAACTCCCGGGCACAATGGCTGAAAACAGAAAAGGTGATGATGTAACATTGCAAACAAAATGGACCGGAAGTATTTACGACAGTTCTTTTTTCTTTCGTCCATCACTGGCAAAATACAGGCAGCCCGGCAATATAAAAATTCCTTTCTGGCTTACGCCTGTAAAGCATTACATTGGTGCAATGATAATGGAAGCAAAAGTTGGTAATGGAAAATTGATAATAAGCAGCGCTGACCTAGTTTCTGATACTACTCATCGTTCCGCAGCAAGGCAATTATTTTACAGCATTCAGCAATATATGTTATCCGATAAATTTGATCCCAAGGATAAAGTGGATATGGCTGTTATCAGGGATATTTTTATCTCGCCTTCTAAAGAACAATGGGATAGCTATACAAAAGCTACGCCTGATGAATTAAAGCCTGTGAAGAAATAATGAGCAGCATATATTAATCAATCAAACAAAAAAAAGATAACAGGTAATTAAAAAATAAGACGTCAAATGAAAGTTGGTATTATTTAATACCATTCTTAATCTGTTTTTAAGCTATAATTATATGTGTTTATGAGAGTATTTATTTTATGCCTGATTGCTTTATTCGTATCTTCTACATCATTAGCTCAGCAAACAAGAGCCGTTAGTGGCGGTGTTGTTGATTCAACAGGAAATCCTCTTGCAGATGTTTCAGTAAACTTAAAATCATCAACCGAAAATCTTTCCACTAAAACCAATGCTTCCGGCAAGTATTACTTTATTAATGTTACTTCTTCTGAATTTGTTATCACCATAACAATTATTGGTTTCGAAAATTATGCTCAGGCTTATACTGTGGGCAACAAGCAGGGCAAAGCATTCATCATTGCTCCTGTAAAATTAAAAGTAAAGACGAAAGAATTGGCTGAAGTTGTAATAACTGCAAATCCTATCACAATTAAAGAAGATACTATTGAATATAAAGCCGATGCTTATAAAGTAAGAGAAGGCGCTCCTGTTGAAGATGTAATTAAAAAACTTCCCGGCGTTACTGTTGATAAGGATGGTAATGTAACCGCACAAGGCAAAGTGGTAAAAAGAGTAAGAGTAAACGGCAAGGATTACTTTGGCGGAGATGTTCAAACTGCTACTCAAAATCTTCCGGCAGATATTATAGACAATATTCAGATTATTGATGATTATGGCGACAAGGCAAACCTTACAGGAATTAAAGAGGGAGATCCTGAAAAACTGTTGAACATCAATATTCAAAAAGGAAAAAGCAAAGGCAATTTTGGAAATGGAACTGTTGCAGGCGGCACAGAGGGAAGGTACTTAGGCCGTATATCGGCTAACAGTTTTAAAGATGAGCGCCAGATATCTTTTTTAGGGTCCATCAATAATACCAATACAAATACTTTCAATTTTAATGGCGGCGGCCGTGGTGGCGGAGCACGGGGGGCGAACTTTGGCAGCGCAGAACGCGGCGGAGCCGGTGGTGATGGAAATACTCTTACCCAATCTCTTGGTTTTAATTACCGGGATGCATGGAGCAAAAAATTAACATCGTATGGAAGCTATAGTTTTTCAGGCCGCAACAATAATACAGTAGGTACTTCTTTTCAGCAGGACCTTAATCCGGCAAATATCAGAACAACAAGCAGCGCAAGCAATAATAACAGCAAAACTGCAAATCAACGTGTTACCTGGAACCTGGAATACAAAATAGATACTGTAAACTATTTAAAAGTTACTCCTTACTTCTCTTATGCATCTTCTAATGGAAATAATAATGGTATTTCAAATATAACTGCTTTAAGAAATGATACTACTTATTATACATTAAATAAAAGCAGCTCCCTTAGTAATGCATCAACCCCGGCGGCAGGTTCTGATCTTTTTTATAATCATAGATTTAAAAAACGAGGCAGAAATTTTAGTATTAGTTCCAGTATAGATTATTCATCACGCCTGCAGAATAGGGATGCACAAAATGAATATCATGATTCAACAAGTATATCTCTTCTGGCAACAGACTCATTACGGCACCAGTTTATTGAAACCAATACAGAAAATACCACTACCAACATTCGTTTTTCTTATGCAGAGCCGATAGGAAAATTTACTGCTCTTGAAGCAAGTTATACATGGAATAATTCCAGCACAAAAAGTATTCGTGATGTAAATGATATTGATGCAATAACAGGAGAGAAGATTAAAAATATTAAGCAGAGCAATGATTATAAATACCAGTTTATAACAAACCGATATGGCCTGAGTCTTCACACTTATAAAACGAAATACAATTTTTTATTGGGCATCGTAGCACAGCCATCAGATCTTACAGGTATGGATATTGGAAGAAATATTACCACACGGAATACAGACTTTAATATTGCGCCAACCGCACGTTTTGCGTACAACTTTTCACGCAGTCATTCTTTAACTGCAAATTATGGAGGATCGAGCCGGGAGCCTAATTTTACTCAGTTGCAACCCATAAGTGACAGCTCAAATATTAAAAATATCATTACCGGAAATCCAAATCTTAAAGCAGAGTTTACCAACCGTTTTAGTTTACAATATAATAAGGTTGGGATATTAAGTGGCACATCACTTTTTACTAATCTATCGTTTGATCAAACTCAAAATAAAATAGTTAGCAGCAGTGTTAATGCTATACAAGGTACAGGAAGAACAACATCGTATCTCAACACAAACGGATTTTATGGATTGAACGGAAACGTATCATTTACAAAGCCTTTTAGTAATCGAAAATTCACAGCCACTATTAGTGCGTCGGGTAATTATGATAATAATATATCGTTTACTGATAATCAAAAAAATACCGGACAAAATTGGGTTGTGGCGCCGGCTGCACATTTTCGTATAGACTTTACTGATATTGTTGATGTAGATTTAAACGGAAGCTATACAATAAATAAAACTATTACCAGGTACACAACTTACACAGGCAGCACAGAGGTCAGGACTTTAAATTTTGGTATAAATGGTAAAAATTATTTTTTTAAAGACTGGACACTGGGATATGATTTTACAAAAATTATAAACACCGGCTATATCAGTACTGTTAACTCAAACCCAACGCTGCTCAACCTGTATGTTGAGCGCCGCTTCCTCAAAAAAAATGCAGGAACATTGCGGATACAGGGATTTGATCTGTTTAATCAAAACACCGGTATATCAAGAACTGTAAATGGCACAACTATTACAGACGTTCAAAATCAACGTTTGGGCCGTTATTTTTTATTATCATTTAATTTAAGACTTCAAAAGTTTGTGGGCAAACAGCCTCAAAGAATTCCCGGAGAAAGAAACAGAGATAGGGCGCCAGGTGACATGCGTGGCAGGGGAGATGGAGGCGGTTTTAGAAACGGTGGTGGAAACAGGGGTGGCGGAAGAAATAATTAAATTTACAAATGGGATACCCTTACACACTGTTAACGGTTAGTGCTTTCGTCATACAGGTTGCTTCGCTTTGCTTTACGCAACTCTAAAATAATCTATTGCGTAAATAAACGATCAAGTCCAGTTGGGGAGGATTTGTAATTCCTGATTAACGTGATAATTTATTATTGCCTTCCTTTAAAATCGTTCATGGTTTTATAAATGCCCATCCATTTACCAACAATAACATCAAACCATCTGGCAGGTAAAATACCTTTTACAAAAAGCAGTGTGTATACAATACCCGGCATTCTTACAAAGCGTTTATTGTTTTCAATTCCCTTAATAATTTTTCCTGCAGCAACTTCAGGATCAATAATAGGTATTACGCTGCTTTTTACACCATCAAACATTCCGGTGTTAATATAGTAAGGTGTAACGGTTGTAACTTTTACATTACTGTTCAATTTTTCCATTTCCAATCTTAACGAATCACTCCATCCAATTACTGCCCATTTGCTGGCAACATACACACTCATTTTGGGGTTGCTTACCATTCCTGCGGAAGATGCAATGTTTACAATATGTCCGTTTTTATCTGCAATCATATCCGATAAAAATTCTTTGGTAATATGCATCAATGCACTGCTGTTAATGATCATCGTTCTGTCTATATCATTATGCGAATGCTCTGCAAAAGATTTGCCCACAACAATACCTGCATTGTTTATTAAAATGTCAATCTTTCCTGCATCTTTTTTTACCTGTTGAGCCGCAGCAATCACAGCATTGGTATCCATTACATCAACAACGTAAAGCAATACATTGAACCCCTGTTGTGTTAATTCGTTTGTAGTGGAGTGTAATAAATTTTCGTTCACATCCCAAATAACAAGCGTGTGCAAACCCTTTTGCAGCAATAGTTTTCCCATCAATTTTCCAATGCCCGATGCACCACCTGTAATTAATGCTTTTTTATTTTTAATATGGCTCATACCCATTTCGGAAGGAACTAAAATAAACGTTATTAAAATTGTTCAACTACAATTTTACTTTTATCAAC
>OLLO01000238.1_pt1 | contig 12277 bp, 7 predicted proteins | sample 1604551 | NCBI WGS metagenome assembly OLLO01 (sample SAMEA104055720, study PRJEB20765) | soil metagenome | biome: Arctic tundra; feature: Polygonal ground; material: soil | place: USA | collected 2011-09 | depth 0-0.5 m
AATCCAATACACGGGCAACATCTTTAATGCTCATTTTTGCAGCCATGGTGCCATAAGTAATAATTTGCGCTACCTGGTTCTTGCCATATTTTTCGACAACATAATTCAAAACTTTTTGCCTGCCTTCATCATCAAAATCAGTATCAATATCCGGCATTGATTTGCGTTCAGGATTTAAAAATCTTTCGAACAGGAGATTGTATTTTATAGGATCAATATTTGTAATTCCAATAGAGTATGCAACCACAGAACCCGCTGCAGATCCTCGTCCTGGCCCGACAAACACACCTAACTTTTTACCTGCAATTATAAAGTCACTTACAATTAAAAAGTAACCGGCAAACCCCATTGTTTTTATAGTGAATAATTCAAAGTTGAGGCGCTCTTCAATTTCAGGAGTAATTTCTTTATATCGCTCTTTGGCTCCTGTCCATGTAAGATGTTCCAGATATTCATCCTGTGAATTAAATTCTTTTGGTACCGTAAAATGCGGTAATAAAATATCTCTTTTAAGATCAAGCACATCAATTTTGTCAACTACTTCATTGGTATTATCCAATGCTTCTTCAAGATCATCAAACACAGTTTGCATTTCTGCAGTCTTTTTAAAATAGAACTGGTTATTAGGGAATGCAAAACGTTTATTCTTTATTGATACATCATCATCTGTAAATTCTCTTAATGCCGGTGTAGATTGTTTTTCGCCTGTGTTTATACAAAGCAAAATATCATGTGCATTAAAATCTTTTTCATCAACATAATGAGAATCGTTGCTGGCAATAATTTTTACACCGTATTTCTTTGCAAATTTTAGCAGAACCAAATTCACTTTATCCTGATCAGGAATACCATGCCGCTGCAGTTCTACATAATAATCTTTTTGAAAAATATTCAGCCACCATTTAAATTCATTTTCTGCTTCTTCTTCTCCCTTTTTTAAAATTGTCTGCGGAACCAAAGCGCCCAAACAGCAGGTGGTTGCAATTATTCCTTCATGATATTTATGAATTAATTCTTTATCAATTCTTGGATATTTTGAATACATCCCTTCTATATATCCAATGGAAGTAAGCTTAACTAAATTTTTATAACCCGTTTCATTTTTTGCCAGCAGGATCTGGTGATAACGTGGGTCTTTATCTTCTTTACTGAATTGCTTTTTGTGCCTGTTTTCTGTAATATAAAATTCACAGCCTACAATTGGCTTAACCTTTAAAGAACCATCTTCATTTTTATGATTGTATGCCTGCTTTACAAATTCAAATACACCAAACATATTTCCATGATCGGATATGGCAACCGCAGGCATTCCATCTGCAATAGCTTTGCTATACAAATTTTTTATGGATGCAGCGCCATCTAACAGCGAAAACTGGGTATGTACGTGGAGGTGAGAGAACTTCATAGAATTTTATATCACAACATTTTCTTTTGCAAATATCGTTAAAAACAAAGTGTAGAATTTTGACAGTTTTCCACATGAATGCCTAAACTTTTTTTTGTTACTGAAATGCCTGCAAAAGACGTAATACCTGTATAGGGGTGGTTAAACCAATATACAGGGCTACATTTGCCACCTTAAGAAAATTACTTTTATAACCCTGCGTATATGTTACCACCATATATGTTACAAAACCCCATCAGTTAGCATGAAAAATGTAGTAGCATTATTTGCCCTGCTATTAGCATGTGGTACAGGTACAGTAAAAGCCCAAAATTCTACAAATCATCTTGAGACCGTTAGTAACAAACAGCTACTTGCTTTAAATTTTATTGATAACATTTCGTTTACTCCGGAAGTAATTAGTGTCCCGTTAATAAATACTAATTCCCTCTTAAATACTTCAACTTCTATAACAACTATTAAACCGGTAACTGAAGTAGTTGCCGAACCTGCAGTTGAAAATAGTATTGAGAAAATCTCTGCTACACAATTTAAATATGCCATGATGATGGATGTGGAAGTAGAAGCCTTACCAAATGCTACTCTTTATAGTTTTATTGACGATTGGTATGGTACTCATTACAGAATGGGGGGAACTACTAAAAAAGGAATTGATTGCAGTGCTTTCAGCGGAACATTATTATCAGCGATTTATTATTTTAATGTACCACGTACAGCAAGGGAGCAATACAAAATTTGTGAACATATAAATAAGGATGACCTGATGGCCGGGGACCTGGTATTTTTTAATACCCGTGGCGGTGTATCTCATGTAGGCGTTTATCTTACTAATAACCATTTTGTTCATTCATCATCACGCAACGGTGTAATGATAAGCAGCCTGGATGATAGTTATTATTCTAAAAAATTTATTGGCGGCGGCAGAGTAAACCAATAATGTCTGAACCACGATTTCAGGGATTAATAGGATTAGGAAGAATATAGTTATACTATTTCTGATTTCTAATTCTAAGGTTTAGATATTGTCAGTGACAATGAAAAATATTTAAAAGATTTTTCCCATTAATCTTTTAATCCCCGCCTGAATGACATAGTCGGGCAGGCTCTAAATCCCGGTTCAGACATTCTTTTTTATTCCTGATTTTTTTTGAATTGTTTTCCATACAGGCAATACATCCGGTGATAGATTAAAATAAATTACACTGCCTCCGTAAAGCGCAAAAAACACTAAGGTTTTAATCAATATTCCTGAAAAGGTATGCAGCGTTAAAAAAGAATAATAACAAATTGAATATGCGATAAAAGCCAATACAATTGTATACGCAGTTTTAACACTGAATGGCTGCATATTAAATTTTCTTTTAAGAAAAATTATCCTTATGGCATTGTAAACACTGAATGAGATCAGGTAAGCGTATGCTGCTCCAATAATTCCAAATTGGTTTACTAAAAAATAATTTAAAGGAATGGCAAGTGCGAGTAAGATCATTCCTGAAACAAATTCAAATCGCCAATGTATTGAGGTGCCTATTATCTGAGAATTTACTCCTGTGCCAAGGTCAACAATTTTGGCAAGCCCTATAAAAAAAAATATCCATTTAGATTGGAGATAAGCAGGTTTTAAATGAAACACATTTACTGCATCTTCATAGCTAAGCCAGATAATTAAAAAGACACCTAAAGAAGCAATTAAAAGATTAATGCCTGAACGCTGGTAGATCAGGTTTATTTTGATGTGGTCTTTATCTTTCCACGCTTTTGATAAAACCGGCAAAGCCGCAGCAATTGCGCCTCTTTGAGGCGCCTGCACCAATCCGGAAATTACGCTGGCTAATGCAAAAATCCCGGCTGCAGCTGTTCCTATAACAGACATTATAACTAATGTTTCAATAAACTGTGCGATCATATAAACCACACCACCGAAGTATATAAGGCTTGCAAACGATGCTATCTTTTTATAAAATTTTTTTGTAACACGGCTAATTGTAAAGCTGATGTTTAACTGACCTTTTAATAACAGGTACATAAATAATGCTAATGCAACTATGCCATAAGTAAAAGCATATAATTTTATAAATGCATCAAAAGATCTGATCAGTTTATACGATAACACAAAAATTAAAATAGTGGTAAGCGCACGAAACAACACTTCTCTGAAAAATGTAGTGAGAATAGATTTTTTTAGATTCCACGCATACACTTCAAATATGGAAAAAAGAAGGATTGAAAAACCAAACGGGAATATCCAAAAATAATAATGAATAAATTCGGGAGAGTTAACACTGAATTTTTTTATAACAAGATCTTTGAATACGAAGCCGGCAATTATTACAAAAATAAAACCGATAACACTTATGAGTAATGCCCATGTAAGCAGATCATTTTTCTTTTTAGGAAGGTTATCGTTGTAATAAGGATAAAACTTATACATCACAGAAGTCATACCCATGTTGGCAAAAGCAAACATCAGGTTTCCTACTGCAATAAAAATATTTATTAAACCATATTGCGACTCAGTGAAAAAACCCTGACGGGTAAGAAGATAGGTATTGATAAATCCAATAACAAAACCCAGATAAACAAAAATTGTGGATATGATACTTTGCCTTCGTATCTGGGACATAAAAAAAGTTATGGCTGCAAATTATGTTTTTATTTTTTGGTCTGATCAGCCGGTCTGAGCATGTTTATGAATAGAATGTTTTTGTCCGTCAGACCGGGACGGTCAGGCGGAGAGTTAATTAACCTTATTTGTTTTGATATAAAAATTATCATCTGCTTTTAAATCCTTGTCATTGATCTTTATTTGTTTAAAAATTGCTGTAGGATAAATAAAACTGTATTGATTTTTTAAAAGCATAATTTTTACGGGCATATTAAAGCCTTTTACACAGTTTGTCCACCTGTAAAATAAATTTCTTTTTTGAATTTTATATTCCAGAGTTGGAATCATTATTGTTCTTAAATATTGGTCAAATACTTTTGAAAAATCAATGCCGGAATTCTTGTTGATATAATCTTCAACCTGTTTACTGGTAACAGTTTTATGATAAAATGTTTTATTTAATCCTCTTAATATCATTCTGAATTTTTCATCATTATTTATTATCTGCCGAATTGTATGTAACATGTTGCCGCCTTTATAATACATATCACTGCTGCCTTCCTTATTTACACCGTATGGGCCTATAATAGGAATATCATTTACAATTCTTTTTCTTATACCAATTACATATTCGCTTGCTGCTTTTTTGCCGTAATAGTATTCAGTAAATAGAGTTTCAGAATAATTCGCAAAGCTTTCATGTATCCACATATCAGCAATATCTTTTGATGTTATATTATTGCCAAACCATTCATGTCCGCTTTCGTGCACTATAATAAAATCCCATTTCATTCCCCAGCCTGTTCCCGAAAGATCTCCTCTACCGTAATAACCATTCTGATAGCTATTGCCATAAGCAATAGCGCTCTGGTGTTCCATGCCGGGATGAGGCGCATCAACCAGTTTATAACCATCTTCATAAAAAGGGTAGGGGCCAAACCAATATTCAAATGCCTTCATCATTTTTGGTGCATCGGTAAATTGTTTTTTTGCTTTTTCAAGATTGTAATCAAGCACCCAATAATTCATATCAAGATTTCCTTTTTCACCTTTATAAACCTCATTAAAATTTACATACTTACCTATGTATGGAATGATGCAATAATTATTTATAGGATTAACAACAGCCCATGAGTAAGTGCTTGTGCCATCTTTATTATCAATTTTACTTCTCAATCTCCCGTTACCAACTGAAACTAATTCAGATGGTGCGGTAATGTGCAATTCAGCGCTATCGGGCTCATCACTTTGATGATCTTTACATGGATACCATACACTTGCACCCAATCCCTCGCAGGCAATGCTTATCCATGGATTTTTATTTTTATCTCTTGCCCAAACTATTCCTCCATCCCATGGAGCATTTTTTGCAACATGAGGTTTGCCGTGATAGTAAACAATAAGTTTGTTTGTAGTTTGTAGATTGTTGTTTGTTGTTGAAACGAAATAAGCGTTTCCATCTTTATAGTATGATTTCACTTTCTCCTTTTTATATGCAGTTCTCTTTGGCTCAGAAGGAGTCTCATTTATTTCAAAAATACTATCAATTACCAAAGGCTCCTGCAGATCAATTTGCATCAAGTTTCCTTTTTTTAAAACTTTAAATGTGATGATATTCCACCCACTAATACTACTATCTTCTAAATTAAATTTTACATGCAGATCATACTTTGTTACATCCCACCAACTTCTTGCGGGTCCATAACTACCACGCAAACTATCCGCATGAGTGAATTGCCCAATTGAAATGGGCGAGTAAAGAATAAAAAAAATAAAAATTAAATAGGCTGATCTCTTTCTCATGGTATAGTTTGAAAAACTAAATTTAATTTACATTTTATAAACATGCCGAAAAGAAATCATAATTCTCAAATCCCTATTTTAAAAGTTTCCATTTGTATCCTTACATCATGTATCCTTTTATCCTGTAATAAACATGGTCATAACAAAAATATTTTTCATTACAACGAATCATCAGGAATTGCTACGCTTGATCCTGCATTTGCAAAAAGTCAATCGGTTATGTGGGCAGTGCATCAGATCTATAATACATTGGTAGAGACGGATGATAATTTAAACATAGTTTCTTCGCTTGCAAAGTCGTGGGATATTTCTCCAGACAATTTAACCTTCACTTTTCATTTGCGAAATGATGTTTTGTTTCATGATAACGATGCATTTCCAAATGGAAAGGGAAGAATGATGACAGCCAAAGATGTTGACTATAGTTTTAAAAGGATTATTGATAAGAATACTGCAAGCAGTGGTGCATGGATATTTAATGGTAAGATAGATTCTGCCGAAGGATTTAAAGCAATAGATGATACCACTTTTCAAATAAAATTATTAAAACCATTTAATCCGATTCTTGGTATTTTAAGTATGCAATATTGCTCTGTTGTTCCGCATGAAGCGGTTGAAAAATATGGTAAAGATTTTCGCAGCCATCCATGCGGCACCGGCCCGTTTCAATTTACAGCATGGGAAGAAGGGCAGGCATTGATTCTTACAAAAAATAAAAATTATTTTGAAAGGGATAGTGCAGGAAATACACTTCCATATCTGGATGGAATTAAAGTTACATTTTATGACAGCAAGGCAACAGAATTTTTAGAATTTCAACAAAAGAGATTGGATTTTATAAATGATATTGATGCTTCATTTAAAGATGAAGTGTTAACCAAAAAAGGTGAATTAAGAAAAGAGTGGGAGGGAAAAATAATCTTACAAAAACATCCGTATCTCAATATAGAATATTTAGGAATTTTATTTGACAGCACAAATGATCTTTTAAAAAATTCTCCTTTAAAAAATAAAAAAATACGGCAGGCAATTAATTATGGAATTGATAGAAAAAAAATGATGTTGTATGTCCGCAATTCAATTGGCACTGCAGCAGAAAGTGGTTTTGTTCCTGCAGGCCTGCCTTCATTTGATTCAGTAAAAGTTATAGGTTATCATTACGACCAGGCTAAAGCACTGCAATTATTAAAAGAAGCAGGTTATCCCAATGGCGAAGGGTTGCCGCAAATAAAATTATTAACCATTCCGCAATACGCTGACCTGGGAAGCTATATAGCAAATGAATTACAACAGATCGGCATCAAAGTTCAGGTGGAAGCAATTCAGAAAAGTTTATTGCTTGAGCAAACTTCAAAATCGCAGGCATTATTTTTTCGTGGCAGCTGGATTGCAGATTATCCTGATGCAGAAAATTATCTTAGTGTGTTCTATAGTAAAAATCCTGCTCCGCCAAATTATACACGGTATAAAAATCCCGCATTTGATATATTATATGAAAGATCATTGGCAGAGAAAAATGATTTAGTGAGAAATCAAATCTATCAGGATGCGGATAGATATGTAATAAATGATGCACCTGTAGTGCCTTTGTGGTATGATATGGTAATACATCTTGTACACCCCTATGTTACGTCGTTTACAGCAAATAGTTTAAATTTATTGGAGCTTAGAAAAGTGAAGTTAAATAAATGATTATTTCCTGATAAGTTAAACATTCCGCAAGCTAAATCTGCTTTCAATATTTAAACGTAGGTTACACCTGGACTAAACTCATAAATTCAATATGCCAGCCATAATTATTTTCTTTCTTTGCCATTGGTTTTTCTCTTTATTTTTTCATTCGTTTTTTTTACACAGATATGCATCTCATCAAATGTATACAACCAGCAAAGGTTGGGAAAGAGCATTTTATTTAATGACATGGTTTGTACAGGGCTCATCATATTTAGTTCCCCGGGCTTATGCAGTAATGCATCGTATGCATCATACCTACAGCGATACAGAAAAGGATCCTCATTCACCGTATTTTTTTAAAGATATATGGCACATGATGTGGCACACCATAATTATTTTTCGAGGCTTTCTCACCGGTAAAAATTTGCCTGATGCAGAGTTTACAAAAGAGTATATACCAATGTGGGATAAAGTTGATAAAGTTGGACATCATATTATCACAAGATTAGTCTTTGGTGCAGCTTATGTTGCTTTCTATGTAATTTTTGCACCAAACTACTGGTGGTTTTTATTGCTTCCAATTCATTTTTTAATGGGACCGATTCAGGGGGCTATTGTAAATTGGTTTGGTCACAAGCTTGGCTATAGCAACTTCAATAATGGAGATCATTCAAAAAACACAACACCATGGGGATTTATTATGATGGGTGAATTATTTCAAAACAATCATCATCATGCAAAATACAATCCCAACTTTGCAAGAAAATGGTTTGAATTTGATTTTACTTATCTAATCATGAAAGGCTTGCATTATGTTCGTATCATACGTTTTAAGCCTGTTGCGCCTGTTGCTTAGTTAAGAATTACTTCTTTAATTTATCCTTGAATATTTTCTGTAACTTTTCAACCTTAGGTCTTATCACATAAGAGCAATAAGGTTGTGCGCCATTATTGTTATAATAATTTTGATGATAATTTTCAGCCGGATAAAATTTTTTGAAAGGCTCAATTTCAGTAACAATTGGTTTATCAAAAACACCGCTTTTATTTAATTCCGCTTTATACTTTTCTGCCTTTTCTTTCTGTTCATCATTATGATAAAATATTGCACTGCGGTATTGCGGACCTACATCATTTCCTTGCCTGTTTAATGTTGTAGGATCATGCGATTTCCAAAATACCTGGAGCAATTCATCAAAAGTAATTTTGGTTTTATCATACTCTATATTCAGGCATTCTGCATGCCCTGTTGTTTTATTGCAAACCGCTTCGTAAGTTGGATTGGTAACATGGCCGCCACTGTAACCACTGGCAACTTTTATTACACCATGTAATTGTTGAAAAATAGCTTCTGTACACCAAAAGCAACCGGTGCCAAACGTGGCAGTTTTAAAATTTTTTGAATCAAAATTTTCTTCACTCATGTTAATCAATTAAACGGTGTTATTTGAATAATTTTTGTTATTTACGCAAAGATAGAAGCAATAGATCGGTACTTAGTCGTTTGAATAATTTGATGAAGTGCTATAAACAAAAAACCCTGCTAACATTGAGTTTGCAGGGATTTAATATTATTTGATATGATATCTGGCGGAGAGAGAGGGATTCGAACCCCCGGACCTGTAACAGTCAACGGTTTTCAGGACCGCCGCATTAGACCGCTCTGCCATCTCTCCGCCGCAAAAATACATTTTGAAATATTAACTCTCCAAAAAAATCAATAATTATTGTTTTATTGATTATTTATTAATGGATAAATTCAGATTTATCTGTCACTGAAGATGTTGGCTATATGCGAAAATTTAGCTTACTTTGCGCAACATTTCCAAAAGCACAAACCACTTAATTTTTGTGCCTTTGCCCTTAATCTAAACTGATGAAAAAAAAGTACCTTACCTTAAATATATTTTATACAGCGAGTGTAATATGTTGTATAGCTTTTTTCGGTTCTTGTGCTCCTGTAAAAAATGTTGTTTACTTTGAGAATCTCCAAAAGGATACTACTCTCCACAACTTGGTTAATAATAATTTTGAATTGAAGATTCGCAAGAATGATTTATTGAGTATCAATATTATAAGTCCTGAACCCTTTAGTACTGCTTTATTCAATGGTTCACAAAGCATTTCAACATCTTCAGGTGCAAGTGGAGGTACCGGTACAGGCTCTACAGGAGGCTTTTTAGTTGATAATGACGGGAATATAGTAATGTATAAACTTGGTATTGTACATGTTGAAGGACTGACTAGAAATGAACTGAAACAAAAGTTACAAAAGGCACTTGTTCCTGATTATCTTTTAGATGCAGTGGTAACTATACGATTTTTAAGTAATCGTGTAATAATGTTGGGTGAAGTAACAAAGCCACAGGTAATAACAATGCAAAATGAGCAAATATCCGTGCTTGAGGCTATTGGACAGAGTGGTGATCTTACACCTACAGGTAGAAGAGATAATATATTAGTAATCAGAGAAACACCTAATGGTAAACAATTTAAAAGGTTAAATCTTAATGATAATTCTATTTTTTATTCTTCTTTCTTTTATTTAAAACCGGATGATGTAGTATATGTGGAACCAACTAAGTTTAAAATTAAAAATACCGGACAATCTCAGCAAATTATCACCTATGCTTTGTCAGGTCTTACCATCGCTATTACATTATTATTTTACTTATTTCCTCATAAATAATTCTTTCTGCGTATATGAGTGACGAGCAATTTTTTAAAGAGCAAACCGAGAGAAATGTATTTTTACAAATGCTGGAAAGATATCTTCCTTTCTGGCCTTTATTTATTATTACAACTGCTCTTTCTCTGGCAGTTACGTTTGTGTATTTGCGTTCAGAAGTCAGAATTTATGTTGCATCTGCAAAGGTTCTTCTTAAGGATCCAAATAAAGGATCAGGCGATTCTAAAATACTTGATGCCTTAAATATTTTCGGGGATAAAAAAATTGTTGACAATGAAATCGTTGTTTTACGATCAACTAATTTAATGCAGGAGGTAGTTTCATCTTTACATTTATATGCCACTGTTTATAATCAGGGAAGGGTAAGGGTAGAAGAATTGTATAAAGATTATTCTCCAATATGGTTTCGTGCTTCAAATCCAAATACAACTTATGAATATGCAAAATATTTTTTTGCTGTTGATTGGAACAGGCAACAAATTACAATTGATAATAAAAAAGTTCACTTTAATGATAGTGTTCTTTTGAATAATACAGTTTATCATATTGAGGTAAATCCATTATACGATAAATCAATAAGTGGGAAGAATTATTATGTACAATTTAATTCAATTGAAGGAACTGCCAGAAGTATAATAAACGATCTTAAGGCAAATGCAATATCTAATCAATCTACAGTGATAGATATTAAATTAGAAACTCCGGTACCCCAAAAAGGCATAGATATTCTTACTAAATTATTCGAAGTTTATAATAGTACCGGTATTGATGATAAAAATCAAACAGCTGCAAGAACTCTTGCTTTTATTGATAATAGGTTAGGATTAGTTACTTCTCAATTAGATAGTGTTGAAAGAGGGGTTGAAAGTTATAAATCAAGAAACCAGGTAATAGATCTGAGTGCCCAGGGGCAATTGTTTTTAAATAATGTCGGAGATCTTGATAGACGTAAAAGTGAAATAGATATTCAATTAGATGTTTTAAATGATGTAAATAATTATATTAATAGAAAAGGAACAAAGCCCGGTACAGTTCCATCCCTTACGTTATTGAATGATCCTACATTAGCCACTTTGTTAGCAAAACTTTATGATGCCGAATTTCAATTAGAAAAGAACAGAAGCATAGCCGGAGAAAAAAGTGATGCCGTTATTTTAGCAGAAGAGGAAGTTAACAGGTTGCGGAATGATATTCGGGAAAACTTAACTAATATACGAAGAAATTTATTATCCGTCAGAGGAAATATTAATTCCGGCATTGGCGCCAATACCAATATTCTTCGTCAAATACCACAAAAAGAAAGAGGCCTGATAGATGTAACACGGCAACAGGCTATAAAAACTAATATAAACACATATCTTCTTCAAAAAAGAGAAGAAACATTATTAAATTCCGCTTCAACGATAGCTGATTTACGGGTAATAGAAAAGGCGGCATTTTACGGACCAATAAAACCGGTTGCAAATAATTATTACCTGGCCGGATTTATCATTGGTATTCTGTTAGCGGTTTTTATAATACTTGTTCGGGAACAATTTAGCCGTAAGGTTTTATTTACAACTGAAATAGAAGAAAAAACAAAGGTTCCTTTAGTTGGTGAAATTATACAGGTAGCATCTAAAACTCCAATTGTTATTCAGGAAGGTAAGCGCACAATTATAGCTGAGCAGTTTCGCTCATTAAGAACTAACTTAAGTTTTATGGCTTTAAGTGAAGATGCTAAAACAACGCTTATAACTTCAAATATTTCCGGTGAGGGAAAAAGTTTTGTGTCAATCAATCTTGCTATTAGCTATACGCTTACTGATAAAAAAGTGGCTCTCCTGGAACTTGATCTTAGAAAGCCACGGCTTAGCAGTCTGCTTAATGTAGGCAGAGATCCGGGAATTTCTAATTATTTAGTTGGTAAAATACCTATTGAAGGTATAATCAAAGAAACAGCTATAAAAAATTTATTTATAATATCAGCAGGAGCGATACCCCCTAATCCATCCGAACTTATTTTAAGTAACAAGTTTAAAGAAATGATAGAAGAGATTAAAAAAAGGTTTGATTATCTGATAATAGATTCTGCTCCTATAGGCCCTGTCTCAGATTCGCT
>OLLO01000445.1_pt1 | contig 12212 bp, 11 predicted proteins | sample 1604551 | NCBI WGS metagenome assembly OLLO01 (sample SAMEA104055720, study PRJEB20765) | soil metagenome | biome: Arctic tundra; feature: Polygonal ground; material: soil | place: USA | collected 2011-09 | depth 0-0.5 m
CAAGAGAAAAGGACACTTCTTTAAGCATGGTGGAAAGAATAGAATTTTTGAAAGCGCAAAATCCTGATATGCTTATCAGTATCCATCTTAATTCGTCTTCAAAAGATAGCATACAAGGTGTAAGCACTTATTACCGTTATATCGGATTCCGTCCATTAAGTGTTTCAATTCTCAATCACATGCTTGATCTTAATTTAAAAGAGTTTGGAAATGTTGGCGCTTTTAATTTCAGCTTAAGCGGACCGACTGATTATCCTAACTGCCTTGTAGAAGTAGCTTTTTTAAGTAATAAAGAAGATGAGAAAAAAATACTTTCTCCTGCTTTTCGCAAAGCTGTTGCAAAAAAAATTGTGGAAGGAATTGAAGAATTTCTAAAAAATTTATAACTAACAATTACTTTTACTTTTTAAAATTTCATTTATCAATATATATTCCACTATAAAAAAGGATTTCGGAAGATTAAGCCACCTTGCTGAAACATTAATTGGTTCGGAGATAGTGCGTTTGGGTGCAGACATAAAAGAAAAAATAAATAAAGGAGAAAAAATTTACAACTTCACCATCGGTGATTTTGATTCTTCAATTTTTCCAATCCCCAAGAAGCTGGAGCATGAGATAATGGAGGCTTATAAAAAAGGATTCACAACCTATCCTCCAGCCGAAGGTATACTCCCGTTACGGCAATCAGTATCAAAATTTATTAAAGAAAGAGAGGGACTTGATTATGAGGCAAACGAAATATTAATTGCTGCCGGTGGTCGTCCTCTTATTTATGCATTATACAGAGCCATTGTTGATAAAGATGATAAAGTAATTTATTCTGTCCCCAGCTGGAATAACAATCATTATGTACATTTTGTAGAAGGTCAGCATGTAGTGATTGAAGCAAAAGCGGAAAATAATTTTATGCCTCTGGCAGAAGAAATAAAACCTCATTTAAAAGGCGCTGCGCTCATTGCATTGTGCTCTCCGCTCAATCCTACCGGTACCATCTTTAAAAAGAAAGAGCTCGAAGATATCTGCGACCTGGTTTTACAGGAAAACATGGAGAGAGGTGCTGAAGAAAAAAAATTATATGTAATGTACGACCAGATGTACTGGACGTTGACGTATGGAGATTCTAAACATTATAACCCGGTTTCGTTAAGACCTGAAATGAAAGATTACACCATTTTTATTGATGGCATAAGTAAATCGTTTGCCTCTACAGGAGTTAGAGTGGGATGGGCTCTTGGTCCTCAGCATGTATTAAATAAAATGAAAGCCATAAACAGTCATGTAGGTGCATGGAGCCCCATGGCTGAACAACATGCCACTGCAAAATATCTTGTTCAAACAGAAGCGATTGATAAATATTTTGAGCATTACAAAAAAGAATTAGAAGACAGGCTGCGCCTGATTCATGAGGGATTTCAGAAATTGAAGAATGAGGGATTCGGTGTTGATTCAATAGCTCCGCAAGCGGCGATTTATTTAACTATTCAAATTGATCTTATTGGCAAGAAAACGCATGATGAAAAAATATTGGAGAAGCAAAAAGATGTAACTGAATATATTTTAAATGAAGCAAAGCTTGCTGTCGTTCCATTTTATGCATTTGGAGCTTCAAAAAATTCTAACTGGTACAGGTTGAGTGTTGGTACCTGCAAAAAAGAAGAGATAAAAGAAATGCTTTATAAATTAAAAGAAGCATTGGAGAAATTAGTGTAGGCTGTGTTTATATTCATTGAAATCATTCACATCATTGGTCAGTTCTTGTTATTTAAGAAGATAAACGGCTTAAGTTCTTTCATACGGATTGTATTGCGAATGATATTAAATTGATTTTGGATCTTATACCTGTTAAGGTTGATCACTTCGTGGGCAATAACAAGATTTTCTATTTTTTCAACAGCGTATAAAAGCTCGTGAAGCATTTCTACCTCATGTTCTATAGCTTGGGGGCTCATTAATTCTTCTTTGAACAACACCAGTAAATCCCGGTTAGATTTGTTCATTTTTATTATAAATTTTAGTATCCTACCATTCCTTTTTTACTAGGACATCCGCAATTACTTTTCTTGGAAGAGCTGCAGCCAGTAACCAATAAAGTTACACCCAATAAAAAAATCAATAAAATGTTGGTTACTTTCTTCATAAAATCAGATACCAAATTAAACTATTTTCACAATTATTTATTGTAATGTTTTGACAAACGTTAAAAAATTTAACAATCCATCTACTAAGCCTAAGATATTAATTGCTCCATTAGAGTGGGGTCTCGGTCATGCCACAAGGTGTATTCCCATAATAAACGAATTAATAAAACAGAATTGTGAAGTATTGATAGCTGCCGAGGGAGCAACTTATTCTTTACTAAAACAGGAGTTTCCGAGCTTAACCTTTTTACCCTTAATGGGATATAGAATGAAGTATAGCAGGAAAAAATATTCTTTACCATGGAAGATATTAGCCCAGTTACCAAAAATTACATTTACTATTTATAAAGAACATCGATGGCTAAGAAAAATAGTAAAGAAATATAAAATTGATGCAGTTATCTCTGATAACAGGTTTGGAATGTGTCACACTAAAATTCCTTCGGTTTATATTACACATCAATTATTAATTAAAACAGGGAATGCATTTACAGAAAGAATTGCCAAACGAATTCATTATTATTTTATCAATAAATATAATGAATGCTGGGTGCCTGATTTTGAAGCGAAGGGTTTAGCAGGTGAATTATCTCATCCCAAAAAACTACCTCAAAATGTAAAATACATTGGATGTCTATCAAGATTTCAATTAAACTATTCCGAAAAAAAATATGATCTGCTCATAAGCATCTCCGGGCCCGAACCACAAAGAACAATTTTTGAAGATCAAATTTTAAATGATTTAAAATCCTACTCCGGAAAGGTTTTATTTATCAGGGGATTGCCGGAGAAGAGCGAAGAGCTGAAATGTGAAAATCCATTAGTAGAAATTAAAAATCATCTTTCTGCCAAACAATTAAATGAAGCAATATTGCAATCTGATATGATCCTTAGCAGATGCGGCTACACGACCATTATGGATTTAATCAAGCTGCAAAAAAAAGCTATTCTTATACCAACTCCCGGGCAAACTGAGCAGGAATATTTAGCTAAGTATTTAATGGAAAACAAAATGTTCTATACCATAATCCAAAAAGATTTTGTCTTACAAAATTCACTTCAGCAAGCATATTTGTTTCCTTTTATTATTCCTGAATATAATATGGAGCAATACAAAAATGTAATCAATCAATTTGTTCAGTCATTGTAAACCCGCAACTTCCAAAAATGATAGATTATTTATTAGCAAAAACAAAAGAGGATTACGAAACAGCAAAGCTTTTATTCAGGGAATATGCAGCGCTGATAAATATTGATCTTACTTTTCAAAAGTTTGATGATGAATTAAGCGACATAAGCAAAATGTATGCACCACCTTCCGGAGGAATAATACTTTGTAAAGCTGATGAAAAATTTGTTGGCTGCATTGCAATAAGAAAGATTGAAGACAGTATATGTGAATTAAAAAGAATGTACGTGAATCCTAACTTCCAGAGAAAAGGTATTGGTAAAGTATTACTGGAAAAAGCTTTAGACCTTGCTATAAATTATAACTATAAACTGATAAGGTTAGACACTTTAAATTATATGGCGCCTGCTATTTATCTCTATAAGCAATATGGGTTTTATGAGATTGAGCCATATTATTTCAATCCAAATACAACAACAGTTTTTTTTGAGAAAAAATTATAGTCAATAATAAATACGGCATAAAACAATATAGCCTAAAAACATACCTGTTGCAGCAGTATGAATTTCTTCCATTAATTCGATCCATTTAATAACAGATTGAAATTTACCCGTTGAAACATCAAAGTACCAATCCTGGTAAATTCTTATCAGGGGAATATCATCCGAACTGCGTTGCCTCTGAACAGCTTTATATTTAGAGTTGCCTGCATCATCATACACAAGCATGGAATCTACAGCCATCCCCCAGGTATAAATTTGTTTACCGGGAATTGGTTTGTTGGTTAGCTTATCAATGGCTATAAGTTTACCTTTCGCAATTGCCTGTAGAATAATAAGCGGGACTGATTTCCCAATTTCTGATGTTAATGCAGGATTATTTTTTGTAAGCGATTTGATTATCCATTCACATTCCGAAGTTTTTAACAAGGTAGTGTCATGGCGAACAAGAATACTGGTTGCATTATTGTACTGCGTAAAACCGCTGAACGTATAAATTATTAAAGCAAGGGTAATAATATATTTTTTCATAATACCAAAACGCTTAAACGCAAACTTGTTGTTTTAAAAAATGTTAATATAACAATAAATACTAAAAGGATAGCAGACCAATAAAATCCGGAACTTTTGTGGCGATGATACCATTATTGAGGGCTTCCTGTGCGACTGGAGGTAAGGTGGTTTGACCAATTATCAGCAGTTGTTATCAGTAAAAAAAAATCCGGTTATAAGTTTTGTTATACATAAAATCATTTTATTTCTTTCATCATTTTTTCAATCATATTTTGTGCGGCAACAATTGTATCTGCTGCATTTTTTAACCCGTCAAAATATTTATTCGGGTCAGCTGCCGGTATGGATTTCAGGTAGCTGGTAATATCAAGAAATATATCCGTATTCAATGCTCCTTCATAGGCAGATTTATCATCCAGTTTTTTTATCCACCCTAAGATTTTTTCCTGCTGTTTATCACTTGCCGGTTTAGCTGCCATTTTAGGCAATGCGGTTTTTGGCGTCGGCCTTGTTATGCCGGTAATATCAGCTTTTTGTAATGACTTTTCAACGATTTCCCATAACCTGCTGACACTGGCAGTATCCTCTGCCAGTTCAGTTACTTTTTGCGCCTCAATAAAAGTCTTTTTTGCTTCTGCCATATCACCTGCTTTTACCTGGGTTTCAGCAATTGTTGTCTGCGCCCCAATCCTCCTGTCTAAATCCTGGATAGACTCAGCCGCCTTTTTAGCAGACGATATACTGGCTTTAGCTTGTATTAAATCCCCCGTTTTTATCTGAACTTCAGCGATCCATAAAAAAGCTATACTTTTTTTAAATGAATCTGAAATATGGTCAGCAAGATCTTTAGCGAACAATAAGGTAGATGTTGATCCTGTTATATCACCGGCTTTTATTTGAGCTCCTGCAATGGCGGTCATCGCATTGCTTTTTGCTGAACTATCTTTAATAAGGTGCGCATAATTCTGGGCTATTAAAATTGTTTTTTTAGCTCCTGGAATATCACCGTCTTTTATTTGAATTTCTGCAATATCTATTTCAGTAAAGAATTTGTATAACGTGTCTTGGATCAGATCAACAATCGTTTGTGCGCCTGTAATATCACCAGCCTGTGCGTGGGCGACAGCAATGGTTTTTTGTGCAGATGTTTTTAGCTCTGCTTCTGTAATAAGACCGACAGTCTTCTGTGCCGCAGCGAAATCATTTATCTTAACCAGGTAGTTAACAACAAGTCCGAGATAGTAAGCTTTCGACCATGATTCAGGCATAAGATCTATTGTTTTCATAACAGAAACTAAAATTTTCTGCACACTAGCATTATCATTTGATTTTATCAACTCCTTTATAATATCTAATTGAATATCTGCGATATGCCATTCAATAAGATCTTTACTATCGTCTCCTTTTATTAGCTCGGCCGCCTTCTGTGTCAACTCCAACGTCTTTTTTACTGCTTCTATATCACCAGCTTTTATTTGCAGTTTCTCAATTTCTATATATACTTCTGTAACTTCACGATAGACGTGGCTTTTTTCATCACCTTCTTCCATAATGTCACCGACCTTTAAAGCTAATGCCAGTGTTTTTAAAGTACCTTCAATATCTCCGGCCTTTAATTGAATTTTAGCAATTTCTATATATACTTCTGTAACTTCACGATAGACGTGGCTTTTTCTATCACCTTCCTCCATAATGTCACCGACCTTTAAAGCTAATGCCAGTGTTTTTAAAGTACCTTCAATATCTCCCGACTTTAATTGGATCTTAGCTTTTCCTACTAATACAATCCAACCAATATATTCCTGCGTCTTATCTTTTGTTTGAATTTTTTTTGTAGTTTCAATAGCACCTGAAATATCTCCTGTTTCCGCCTGGGCAATTGCAATGTGAGACTGATCAGTAGCATCCACTGCAGCCTTTAGTGCGGAGGTCAAAGTTTTTTTGAAACCGCTCATATCTCCAGCCTTTGATTGTAATACTGCTATATCATAAAGAATATTGAAACGCATGAACATCTTTTCATCACTTTCAGCGTTTTTTTGGGCAGTTGTCAAAATATTTCTTGCAGTGAGAGTGTCCCCTGCCAATAACAGCCCGGTGGCAATATATTTCATGTAATAAGTGGATGTTGACGGTTCAGTCAAGTCAGCTTCTTTTTGTGCCATTAGTAAAGTGCTACGAGCCCCGGAAGTATCCATTGTTCTTAGCTGGACAATAGCAATATCATTCAGAGTGTTGATCTTATATGTTACCCAGTACTTTTCAATCAACTGGGCAGCTTTTACCGAGGCAGCAAGAGTTATTTTTGCGCCGGCAATATCACCTGCTTTGATCTGGGCTTCAGCAATATTTATAAGGGCCTGACTTTTATTATCTTCTGATACTATAAGCTCAGTTGTTTTTTTTGCGCCTTCAAAATCATCATTATCAGTTTGAATCTTAGCAATCCCCTGAAATGCTCTACTTTTACGGAGATCCATTAGTATCGGATCTCCCTTGTAAATATCGGCAGCCTTTAACGCTGTATTAATATCACCAACCTTTGCCCATAACCAGGCTATATGTTCCATATCAGGCGATGATGTTTGCATGGCCGCATCCTGCACCGATTTGATAAGCCCATTAAGATTACTCTGATTTTTTATCATCAACATATCCATTTGTTCCTTCACTGCCGCTGCATTTGGTGCAGCAGGATTGGCGGTTAGGTATGCGCTAAACCAGCAAATGGCCCGTAGTTCCCTGCCGGGTATTTTTGATTCGGCAAGGCCAAGGTTAAAAAATACTTCCGGTGATTGCGGTGCTGCCTTTCTTGCATCTTCAAAATAACGGACTGCCAATAAATAGTCGGGGATTTTTGTCGCCATGAGACCTTTGTTGATGGCTTCCTGTGCGGCGGGAGGTAAGGTAGGTTGACCATAACTATCAGCAGTTGTTATCAGTAAAAAAAATAATCCGGTTATAAAGTTTTTGTTACACATCAAATAGAATTACTTAATTTTTTTCATCATTTTTTCAGTAGTGTCCTGTTAAATTAAGTTGATTTTCAATTGAATACAATTTTGTTCTTTGACAAAACCTCTGTGTCAATAAATTTACTGACTGTTAAATTACTGACGACAGTTTTAGCAGCTTTATTGATACCTGCTTCAATGTTACTGGCTATTGATGGAGCCGGCAGATTCGGAGAAAGTGCCGGTGCTGAAGTTATTATTTCAATTTTTGCCATATTACTTACTATAGATTTTACAATCCTTTCATTAATTGCCATTCAGGTTCTTCAGCAATTGCAGTACAATATTTCTGGCATTGACAATTTTTTCAGCAGATTGCTTTAATTCTGCAAAAATATTTTTTGCAGAATCATCAGCACGAACTACAGATTTCAAATAACTTTCCAAATCAAGAAAAGGCTCAATTTTCAATGGACAGTCATCTATTTTATTATCGTCATCCAGTTTTTTGAGCCAATCTGTAACTGTAATAACATTAATCCCAGCCTTTGTTTTAGCTTTAGCAATGTCTCTGTTTGCTAGGCTTTTGTAAAATTCATCCTTAATAAGATCGGCACTGTCCTGCGCAGCTGCTAAAGTTTTTTTGGCAATAGCAATATCACCAGCTTTTATTTGAGCTTCGGCAATATATGTCAGTGCCACAGTTTTTTGATATGCATCCTTCATAAGAAGGACGGTCTTTTGTGCTGCTGTCAAAGTTTTCTGTGCGCCTGCAATATTCCCAGCTTTTGCTTGCGCAGAAGCTATGGCGCATTGTGCGAAGTTGTTTATATATGGGTTATGAATAAGCTCAGCTGTTTTTGAGGCGGTGGTAATGTCTCCGCTTTTCGCCTGGGCTTCAGCAATATCACTATATGAATAGTCTTTGTAAACTTCAGATTCAGGCATATTAAGTGTATTCTGTATTACGGCAAACGTTTTTTTGGCGCCATCCCTATCATCTTCCATTGTCTGTGCTAAAAAGATTGCTGACAATGCACCGATTTTATTAGAGGAAAAATACGGTTTGTTATATTCTACATCCGATTCCCGTATTGCATCTATCGTTTTTTGAGCACCTGAAATATCACCCGCCACTGCCTGAGCTTTTGCCACTTGATATAGCTTCTCCGTTTCTTTCGATTTCATACTTTCAATTCCCCAATCAGGATCAGCATGAATGCGAACGGCTGTAATAGAAGCAGCCACAAGGGTTTTTTGAGCACCTGATGTATCTCCGTTTTTGAGTTGAGTGGCAGCAAGACTTAATAACTGAAAACATTTATGATTTGCCAAATGTATCTGGTCGGTAGTTTTTTGTGCGCCGACAATATCCCCGGCTTCTAATTGAGCATCTGCTATATCTCCCAACGCAAAACCTTTTTGAAATATATCTTTTTTATTAATGAGATTAACAGCTTTTATGGCTGCCGAAATATCACCAAAACTTACCCATAATCCTACAACATCAGCTAGACCTGTACTTTCGTCCTCACCGGCTATTTGGCTGGCAGCATCCTGCACCATATTGATCAACCGGATAACATTTACCTGATTTTTTATATTCAGCACAGCAATTTGTTCTTTCACTGCTGATGCATTAGACGCAGCCGGGTTGGCTGACAGGTAAGCCCCAAACCAGCCAATGGACCGCAGTTCCCTTCCCGGTATTTTTGATTCAGCCAAACCAAGGTTAAAAAATATTTCTGCTGATTGCGGGGCAGCTTTTCTTGCTTCTTCAAAATACTTTATAGCCAACAGATAGTCCGGCACTTTGGTGGCGATGATACCATTATTGATAGCTTCCTGTACAGCAGGAGGTAAGGTAGTTTGACTAAATCCTGTAATTGTTGTAATGCTGATAATAAAAAAAACGGTAAAACAATAACACAAGAAATTTCTTAAAAGTTTTTTTTCAAAAATAAAAGGAATCGGGTTTTTGTACATAACGAAAAATAAATGGTGAACCAGAGCAAAAAGTAAGAGACAACAATTCTTAGTTTTGAATCTTGTCTTTCGAAGATTTATATATGATTTTTGGCGGCGCAGGCTGTTTAGTTTTCACTACCGACACAACTGGTATCGTAACATCAAAGAGTAATTCCATATCTTCATTTTCAGGTAATTGGATACTAAGGAACTTTTTCATCTCTTCTTCGTTCAATGACGAAATATATTTACGAAACTTATCAGAAAATGCACTTGCAGGATTTGGAATAACCACAAACGGATTTTTTTCTATTTGATCAACAGCCCTGCTATTTTCCAGATATGCTTTGATCTCGTCGCTGGTTGGCACATAGGTAGCGCCTGCCGGAACGGGAAGTTTTTGAGGACTACTGTTTTGAGCAGTTTGAACACCCGGTGTATAATCACATAATGCAATAAATTTTTGCAGGCCTTGATTACCCGGGTCAAGCAGTAAAGCAGCCTGAAAAGATGCTTTTGCTACCTTCCAGTCTTTAGTCATAACTGCCTGAAAACCTTTCCCTACCCAGCCGCTTACACCAGCAGGTGCATTTTTATAAGCTCCTGCAATGGCATCATCCGTAGCTTTTGGCAGACCCGATGGTACATTTTGGCCATCAACTATATTTGGATCTCCAAATTGCAAACCTGTAGTTGTTGTTGTTTGACGCGGATTTGAAGTAGGAGGCATAAAAGCAAGAGCATTTGCATTACCAGTTTTGTTGGCTGAAGGATCTGCAGTTTTTCCATCAAAATTCAACCCACCCGTTGAAGGCACTGTATTTAATGTTTGCGTAAAGGCTTGAACGGATTGCTGCATTTTAAGAACTGCAGCTTTATTCTGTCGTTCCTGTTGTTCCTGTTGTTGAATACGCAGTTGTTCCTGCTGTTGGGCCAGCAAATTTTGTTGTGCTTTGTAAAGATTATCCTTCAAAGTCTGGTTTCCCGGATTTTTGTCAACAGCCTCCTGGAAAGCAGTTAAGGCATTGGCCCAGTCCTGTTTATTCCAATAATCTATTCCTTTGTTGTTTGCGGTAAGTGATTCATTAATGCGCTGTTGTTGTGCCAGATCTGCTGCTGAAGGTTGTGATGTTGTATTATTGGTATTATTTGTGACAGGCTGAGTGTTTGAAGCTTTGGGACAGCTCCAACATTCAGATGGCCCCATGTCTTTGCCTGTGGACTGAGCATTTAGGGTTAGAACCTGCATGCTGAATAATATCAGCATTAAAACCGTGCGGCTGATAGTTGCTATTATTTTTGACATAGTTTATTTTTTAAGGATAAATAAAATCATATAGATAAGTTTGAAACACAAATAATATTTGTTGATCAATTCAGATTAAACATTTTACCGTAAGGCGCATTATCAAACGCACATTTCCAGTAATTTTCTATGATTTCAATTTTGGATGAGGGCGAAGGCCATGCGCCGCATTGACGATCACTATTTAAAATAAGCAATACTGTCAATCTTGTCCGCACATCATCAATAAGTTTTTTAGTGGGATTAGTTTCTTTCTCTAAAGACTTTATTTTAGAAACGAGTAGGCTAACAGTGTCTTTCATTTCTTTGATATCAACCTGCTTTGATTGGGCGTTGCCCTTATTGCTCATCAATTGCAGACAAAACGATAACAGTAGAGAAAAAAGAATTTTTTTAAAAGGAAGTTTTGGCTGCATAAAATATTTTGGTAATTTAAAATTATATCTGGTAATATCCTTACTCAACATATCGGCATTTTTATCGATATAACAGCATTTACCGTTCAAGCTGGCAGGTAGCAGTCCATTAGACAAACTCCAAGAATGTATTCATACTTCCTTCTATTTCCCTGTGCCTGTAATATACAGATAATCTATCAATAAGGTCGGGAAAAAGAATAATGAATTGTTTCACATAAATATTTATACAGCTTTCAATATTTTAAAAAATTTGTGTGGGCACTTTATATTTTGTCAAAATAGTTATCCATTGTGGTAAATTCATTAATGGCTGCAGGTCGCGGGCATTCACCACACGATCATAATCATCGAACCCTTCATGCATTGCCTCATCCAGGTACTCTAAGGCTTTTACCTGATTGCCCTGCTAAGGCTTGCAGACATGCCATATTATATAATTCATTATTTACCTGTTTCTGCAACGAAAAACTTTGTTCAGAATCAAGCATTCTTAATATCTGCAATCGGCTTTTTTTCAAATCTATGTTTCGTAACCGGTAAAAATAAAAAAAATTACTATCAGGATTCTTCAGGCATCCTTTTTTGGATAATCAAAAAATAAAAATTCTTTTTTTGCTTTTGCAAAATCTTTCCATTTTTCAATATCTGATTTTACTGCAAACACACTGCAGGTTGGCATATTATCAATATCTGCTTTATCAATTAACTGATTGACAAAATCTGTAATGCCAGGATTGTGAGAGAAGATAGCGGCATTTTCATATTTATTGTTTATATCTTTTATGGTTTCAGAAAAATTGTTTGTGCCGGCATCATATAATGCAGAAACCAGAATTATATCATCAGCATCTCCGCCAAATTCTTTTATAAAATATTCTGCTGTTTTTTTTGCACGCTTTGCCGGACTTGAAATAAATGCATCAATCTTTATATTTCTTTTTTGTAAACGTTTAGCCATTTTGCGGGCATCATTTTTACCTCTGTCATTTAAAGGGCGTTCAAAGTCGCTAAGAGACATATTATCCCAGCTGCTTTTTGCATGGCGAATAAGAAAAAGAATTTTACCCCCGTCCCCTAAAGAGGAGTTTTCAGAAGCCTGATTATTTTTATTCATCTCATCAATTAAAATGATATATAAAATGTAAAACTATTAATGATTTTGCAAATACGGCAGCTTTTATATACCCCTTTAGGGGATGGAGATTAATATCCCCTTACATTTTTTCCCTCCATATAATTTATGAAGGCTTTATTAACTACACGATTTCCGCCGGGTGTAGGATAA
>OLLO01000475.1_pt1 | contig 12192 bp, 6 predicted proteins | sample 1604551 | NCBI WGS metagenome assembly OLLO01 (sample SAMEA104055720, study PRJEB20765) | soil metagenome | biome: Arctic tundra; feature: Polygonal ground; material: soil | place: USA | collected 2011-09 | depth 0-0.5 m
GAGAACAATGGTTTTAAAACAAAATTTTCCAGGTTACCGGGTAATTGTTTTACTTCATTAAGAAAAAATGTTTCAGGAGCATATGGATGTTTAATAAAAGGCAATGTGAATTTACTTATGCGGTAAAACCAATTGGGATGCGGTACCCATTCCACATCCAATTCCTGAGTAAGATCAACAAAATTTCCAAGAGCCTCTTTTTGTTGCAATAATTCATCAAAAATTACACGGTTATAAATTCTTTTTACCTGTATTTTCTTTCCTTCATTCATGTAATACAAATTCCTCTCCTCCCGTATCAGGTCGGTAAGAGAAACAATGGGGATTCCTAAATAATCCTTTGTACAATAAAAATCAATTCTTGTTTTTTGTTCATGAGGATTTATTTCTAAAAGAATAACATTCTCAATATTATGTTCGCCAACAATTATTTGTTTTAGAAGTTTTATGTAAGATTCTTTATTGTAATCATTTAGATAATTATCAAAATTTTCAGGAATGTCGAAATGTTTTTTTAATACTTCCGGATAATATATCTGAAATGCAAACAACGAAGGGAATCCCTGCATTTCTATCAGTTGAGGCTCAAGTTCACCCGCTGCATTTTCACATATACCAAAATCAAAAGCAATAAAGTGTGTATGCGCATTTTCATTAGGTACAGCTTCACCTTTTGGAATAGCTGCTGCTGTTAACTTTTTAAAATTCCCGTCAACAATTACATCAACGATAGCTTCGCAGGCATCAATGATCTTTTTTGTAAAACCTTTAGAAATAAAAATCGGAGTTTCTGCAACTCTGAAAACAATATCACCTGGATGTTTGCTATTAAGATCAGCAAGAAAATTTTTATACTTCTCTTCTGTAAAATTTTGATTGAATTGCTGCCGCAGATCATTTATCATGATATTTAATTTGCATGATAAAAATAATCTTAAATGAGCAAAGGCAATCCGCAGAATAGTTTTATGTAATATCTAAAAAGTTATGAAATTGTCTGGTGGTCTTCGTGTGACGATTTTTATTAAAAGAATTAGAGAATAAAAAATTTTATGGTCAGACCGGGACGGTTAGACCATGTTCACAATGTTCAACTGCAATGTTTAAAAAATTAGGAAGTATGTGTGAGTAAGTCCATGATATTTTATCAGGATCATTTAAATGTTTTAGCATTGATTCCCACTTTTCATAACCATGATTTTCAATAACTGTTTTCTTTTTTTCTTCCGTTTGCAGGTACATGCTCATACCCAATGCATCGGCTTCAGGATGGAACTGAGTGCCGAAAAAATATTCATTAAAACGGATAGCCATAATTGCTCTTTCAAGTGGTACATGAGCTCTTTCTTTTTCTATACATAAAATTTTTGCCCCTTTATAAAGGATATCCATTTTTGGTTCAATCACCTGCCAGTCACGGCTATCCACTGCATAAAAAGGGTCAGTCAGGCTATTAAATACAGGTTCATTTTTACCATCCTCTAAAAGATGAATTGGGAAAACACCAAATGCTGTTGAGTTCCTTTTGCAAATATTTGCAAGCTTCCAATACCTGCATACCAATTGAAATGAATGGCAGATAAAGAACACATATTTCTTTTCATGATTATCTGAATTATTATTCCATTCTTCTATTGTATCAAGCCATTTAAAGTATGCCTTCTCCCAGTCGCTGCCTTCACTCTCTAAAGGGCTTCCGGGTCCGCCGGTACTTATATAAATATCATAGCTGATATCCGGGGTTTCATTCTTTAGTCTCACATCAAATTCATCCCATTCCACTTCAAGATTATTGATCTCTCCAAACTGATTTATTATTTCACGCAGGCAGCGCTTGCCCTGGTTTTCGTATCCTTCATACATATCAAGAATGGCGACTTTTATTAATTTTTTATCATCAGAATTCATCCTACAAAAATAATTATTATGTATGAGTTTATGGGCTTAATTAATAACATTATTGTATTGATATTCAGAATATTTTAACCATTATCATTATGTTTTTGTATGAGTAATAAATTATCTTTGAATAACCAATGAAGAAATAAATAATGCGTAGATTACTGGCATTGCTTGTTTTTGCCTATATAATAAATCCAATACAAGCTCAAAATAGTTTTTCCTTTAATTGTACAAAAGATACAACTATACAGTGTACAACTTCCTGTATAACTCTGAATACCACAATTCCTGATATTTATTCATCTACTAATTCATATACTGTAAATCAATTTTCGAATGCGGATTGTTTTAGAAGTTATGTATCACCAGCTGCACCGGGACATTCTGCTAATCTTATTATGGATGATAGATATTCTTCGGTAATAGATATAGGCTTTCCTTTTTCTTTTTTTGGAATTACATATACAAATTTAACAGCCAGCACAAATGGCTTTTTAAGTTTTGATATATCAAAAGTAGCAACTTTCAGCCATTTTGGAATATTAAATAACGGAGGGTTATTAAGTTCAACAGTAGGTATTCCTGAAGATCTCCCAAGTACATTATATGATAGAGCATTAATAATGGGTCCTTATCATGATCTGGATCCAAATATTTCCCTTTCTACACAACAAATAAAATATGATGTGGTGGGGACAGCACCCTATCGAAAGTGGATATTATCTTATTATCAAGTTCCTCTTTATACTACTGCCTGCTTAAATCTCAATTATAATACACAACAAATAGTGCTATATGAAACTTTGGGCGTAGTAGAAATTTTTATTTATGATAAAGAGATTTGCCTTAACTGGAATAAAGGAAGAACTATGATAGGAATGCAGGATTTTAATAAAACTTCGGCAATTATGGCTCCTGCAAGACAAGCCAGTAGTGCTCCTTGGGGTAGTAAAGGAATGAATGAAAGCTGGCGCTTTGTACCGGCAGCAGGATCATCATTATTTAAGAGAGTTGAGCTTTATAGCCTGTCAGGAAATTTTGTGGCAACAGGAAATGCAACGCCTGCAGCAAATAATTTATTAGATGTAAGTTTTAATAATGTTTGCCCTCCAGGCGCCGGGGCAACTTATGTTGTAAAATCTTTTTATAAAAATCCTGATGGTTCATCTGGTGAAATTGTTTCTGCAGATACAATAAACATATCAAGGGGAGATCCAATAACAGCGAATATTTCACCAGCTACCTGTGCAGCTGGTAGTAAGGGAGATGTTACCATTATAAATCCTATTGGCTTACTGTATGAATATTCGATTGATGGCGTTAATTGGCAATCATCTAATATATTTAACTTATCTATAGGTACATATATAGTTAGAGCGAGAATAATTGGGAGCAACTGTATTTCCTCAAAAACTATAATAGTTTTTGCTGTTGCTTTCGACGCCTCTATTCATGTAACTGTCACATCTTGTCCCGGACCAATTACCGGATCAATTGAAATACTTCCGGTGCATGGCACAGTCCCGTATTTATATTCTTTAAATGGAGGAGCTTTTCAAACATCTAATATGTTTACAAATCTACCTGCAGGCACCTATAAAGTTTTAGTGACTGATGCTGCCGGATGTAGTTTTTCTACTGATGTAATAATCAGCCCCACTAACTTAGCTAATGCCTCAATAACCAATACAGTTTGCAGTAAAGCCGGTAGTGGAACAATTACTGTTACTCCAGGTTTTGGTACCGGACCCTATACGTATTCAATTAACGGTGGTGTATTTCAAACTTCAAATATTTTTACAGGGCTTGTGGCAGGAATATATAATATTACTGTAAAAGATGCCACATCCTGCTCCTACACATTCGATGCTACAGTGATTGCGGATGCACTTATATCTGCAAAGATAAATATGACAATGCCAACTTGTTTTGGCGATGGCAATGGTAGCATAATTGTTCATCCTTCATCAGGCACACTTCCCTATAAATTCGCCCTATATGCAAATTCTTTTCAAACTGATAGTGTATTTAATAATCTTTCAGCGGGTAATTATATTTTACATATAAAAGATTTATCGGGATGTATAAAGGATACTGCTATAACTCTATTACAACCTAATTTGTTTAGAATAACAGCGATAACTACATCTGCTTCTACCTGCTCCTCAGCTGATGGTGGAATTTTTGTAAAGGCAAATGGAGGCACAACTCCTTACGAATATTCTATTGATAGCGGCAAAACATATCAACTTAATAATGTTTTTTTTAATGTAGTTGCAAATTTATATCCAATAAAAGTAAGAGATGCAAATGGATGTATTACAGAAGGCAGCGCTATTGTATATGCAGTTGATAAAGATATGAAAGTAGATTTGGGGCCAGATAAAACTATTTGTTCTGGTAGTTCTATAACACTTACTTCAAGTACTTCACCCCAGGCAAATTTTTATATCTGGACACCTTCGCTTGGTTTAAATGATACAACATCTGCAACTCCAATCGCCAGTCCTTTAGATACCACAATGTATATTCTTACAGCAAAATCTATTGTTTGCGTTGGCTCAGATACTATTACTGTAAATGTGTTGCATAAACCAATTGCCAATGCCGGCGCTGATACTGTAATATGCAATAATACTTTTGCAACACTATATGGCAGCGCAACAAATTTGTCAGGGAATGTAAAATATTCATGGACGCCAGCTAATGAAATAATTAATCCTAATTCTGCTACAACTTTTGTACGACCAAAAGATATTCGTGCTAATGCTTACATTTTACAGGTAAGTGATGCCTACGGGTGTAACTTTAAAGTATATGATGAAGTAATAGTAACAATGAACCCACCTGTGGCTGCTTTTGCCGGCAATGATACCATTGCTTCAGTAGGAGTGCTGCAGCAGCTATTCGGAAGCGGGGGAGTAAAATATTTATGGTCGCCGGCAAATGTGTTGGATAATCCTTTTGCACAAAATCCCATGGCGATATTAAATAATGATACAAAATTTAATTTAGTTGTAAAAGATACTTTAGGTTGCGTTGGAACAAGTTCTGTTCTTGTAAAAGTTTACAAAGGTGTAACTTATTATATTCCGAATGCTTTTACACCTAATAACGATGGCTTAAATGATGTGTTCAGAGCTATTGCACCAGGTATACAACAAACAAATTACTTTAGAATATTTAATAGATGGGGGAAGCTAATGTTTGAAACACATGATGCAACAAAGGGATGGAATGGAACTTATTTAGGAGCTCAGCAACCAAGTGCAGTTTATGTTTGGGTAATAAAAGGTTTAGATGTGTCAGGAAAAATTGTTGAATTAAAAGGCACAGTAACACTAATTAGATAGAGTAATTAAATTCCGTTTAAAAATTGAGAGTGAATATAATCCACTACATCAACCAGGCTATTTGTTTGTTCATAAATTTTTAATTGCCTGTCTGCACCTGTTCCTTCTTCCAGCATTTTGTGCACATGACTTATTGCATGGCGAATGCCAAGAGGAGCCATTACATCATCAATAAAATCTAACAGTTCATAAATTAAAACACGGGTGTTTACTTCCGTTTCTTTTCCAAAATCAATCATACTGCCATCAATTCCGTAACGTCCTGCTCTCCACTTATTTTCATTAATTAAGATGCGTGGATACATCATGAAATTAAGATTTTGTAAACGCAGCTTATAAAGCTTGGCACAAATTCCCTGAAATAGTGCAGCAATGGTTATTGTTTCCTGAACTGTCATTGGCACATCACAGATCCTGAATTCTACTGTATTGAAAAACGGATGCACTCTAAGATCCCACCAGATTTTTTTTGCATTATCAATACAATTTGTTTTTACTAAAAGCTTGATGTAATTATCATACGCTTCTATACTTTCAAAATAATCCGGTATTCCTGTTCGTGGAAATTTATCGAAGACCTTTGTGCGGAAAGATTTGTAACCTGTTAATCTTCCTTCCCAAAAAGGAGAATTAGTGCTTAATGCATATATGTGGGGTAAAAAATACCTGGCAGAGTTGGCAATGTGCATAGCCATCTCACGATTTTCCATACCAACATGTACATGTAATCCAAATATTAAATTACTTCTGGCTGCTTCCTGTAACTCGTTTACAATTTCACTATACCGTGCATGATCAGTAATTAATTGACTTTCCCAATGGCTGAAAGGATGAGTACCTGAAGCGCCTACCCACAAACCCATATCCCCGGCTATACTGCTTATTGTTTTACGCAACGTTGCAACATCCATCATTGCTTCATCAATATCCTGGCAAATATCAGTGCCTACTTCCACAACAGCCTGGTGCATTTCTGCCTTTACTTTATCCTTTATAATTTTTTGCCCTTCGTGTACAATTTTTTGTTCATGACTTTTAAGCTCCCGGCTTACGGGGTCAATAACCATGTACTCTTCTTCTACACCAAGGGTAAAATTTTTAAAAGAAATATTTGCCATGTTGGTGGTTTATGTTTGATGTATGATGTGAGTTATCAGTTACCAGTTATCAGTTATCGGTTAGTTGTGTGTTACCATTTATAATTTATTACTCATCACTTATCACTTTTCACTCATCACTTTTTCCTATCCTTCTTCTTTAATAAAGTTTTTTTAGCAGCGCTGCGCTTTACATATTCTCCCCATGTAAGATTATCTTTTTTATCATCCTGTTGTTCTGCTTTTTCAATGGCGAAAGTGGCAGCAGTTTCAACTACCCAATCAAAATTTTCCTGCCCTACGCTGGTTACTTCCGCATCAGGTGCAGGATTGCAAAAATCAATTGCATAAGGTACGCCATCCCGTAATGCAAGTTCCACGGTATTAAAATCGTACCCTAAATATTTATTAATTCTCAAAACAATATCTTCCATTAAAGCTAAACGATCTGCTGAAGGTTTAAAATCTGCAACATATCTTAAATGATGCGGATTACGTGGCTCATAAGGCATTATGCGCACATACTTTCCTCCAATGCAATAGCACCTGTAATATTCATCAAAAATAATTTCCTCCTGAAGCATCATAACCAATTCACCTGTTTCTCCATGCTTTCTAAAAAGATCATCCATATCTTTTATTTTATAAATATTCTTCCAACCTCCACCGGCGAAGGGTTTCATGTATGCAGGAAATCCGATATAATTAATAATGCCGTTCCAGTCTAATGGAAAAGTAAGGTTGGCAAATGACTGATCTGTTGTATCGGCTGGCAATTCCTTTGATGGAAGAATAACTGTTTTTGGAACAGGCACATCAATTTTTGTAGCCAGGCAATTATTAAAAAATTTTTCATCTGCACTCCACCAAAATGGATTATTTATCACAGCCGTGCCGGTAAGCGCTGCATTTTTTAAGTAGGCACGATAAAAAGGAACATCCTGTGATATGCGATCAATTATTACCGCATAGCCACTTGGCTCACCCTGTATTACTTTATCAATACTAACTGCTTCTGCAGTTATTCCTTTAATATTTTTACTGTTTACTCTTTCAATAAACGCATCCGGAAAACTTCTTTCTCTTCCAAATAAAACTCCGATTTTTTTCATGATGAATAATTTGTGATTGACAAATCAGTAGGTGTAAAAATTTCAAGCCAATTCAAATATATTTTTTCATGCTCAATAAAACAAATTAATAATCAGGTGTCCTACACCTTTAAGGTGTAGGACACCTGTAGATTTTGCTTATTTTTGAAACTTATGAAAACAGAAAAGATCGCCGGGATTTTAACTGAAAATCATATTTTATTTTCATCTTATCTTGATAGGGGAGTTACACTGGATATTTATTTACCCACTAATGTTTTAAATCAGTCTGATATAAGTTTACTCCTGATAAATGATGGACAAAATCTTTCTGAAATGCCCGTCCGACCATGTCATCCGGGCGGGCCTGCCCGACAATCAGGTGGGGATTTCGAAAATATTTTAGAAGATTTATATCAAAACAATTCTATATCACCATTATTATGCGTAGGTATACATTGCGGAAAAGATAGAAAAAATGAATATGGCACAACAGAAGTTCTTGATTATAAGGGACGAGGTACAAAAGCAGAAGCTTATCAACAATTTATTTTTGATGAGTTATTGCCTTTTGTAAGAAAGACATATTTAATTTCTTCTTTTAAAGAAAAATCAATTTGCGGATTTTCTTTAGGTGCATTAAGTGCACTGGATATTGTATGGAATAATCCGGGAGAATTTACTAAGGCTGGATTATTCAGCAGCTCTTTATGGTGGCGGACCGTAAGCCAGCATGATATTTTGTTTGATGAAAACATTCATAGAATTATGCACATGAAAATTCGTAACGGAGGCTTTTATCCCTGGCTTAAATTCTTTTTTGAAACAGGAACCAAAGATGAAACAGCAGACAGAAACGGAAATGGGATTATTGATGCTATAGATGATACACTAAGCCTTATTGATGAATTGATTTTAAAAGGCTATGATAGGCACAGGGATATAAAATACCTGGAATTAAAAGATGGCAAACATGATATTGCAACTTGGGCAAAAGCTTTTCCTGAATTTTTAAAATGGGGGTGGAAGAAAAATAATTAATATTTTTTTTGTAAAACGAAAAAACCGTCTCAAAAAAATGAGACGGTTTTTTATTAATTTAAAAATTATTAGAAACTATATCTTACTCCAATTTGTGAGTTCCAGCGTGATGTGAAACTATTTACAAAATAAGGTCTGTAATCATTCCCGATTTGTGTAAAATTATTGATATTGAATAGAAACGCAGGATTATTAACTGTTGGTGTAAAAGCAACGCCATCTTTTTTTGCAGCTGCTACTACAGGAGTAAATAAACTATTAGTAATAGGGTAAAATCCATCAGGATAGGAGCCGGCTCCATAAGAACGTCCCCAATCTTTATTTAATAATGCGCCTACATTTACAACATCAAAGAATACCTGCAGTTTGTGATTCTTTAATAAAAAATCCTGCGATATGCGTACATCAAAGTGATTTTCAAAAGGCATATGATCACCGTTACGCTCAGCATTTTGACCAGCATGCTTTTGTAAATATGGATTGCTTGCAACAAATGCCTGGTAATCCACCCATTGTTGTGAGGCAGTTTTGCCATTTGTGATATCAGCAAAATTTGCTTCTGTTTGATTTGCAGGAATGTAAACCATGGACGTAGTAGAGTTATCCTCGCCAGTTATATTTCTACTGCCAGTGGCTGCATAAACATAGGATAATCTTTGTCCTGACTGACCTGTATAGAACAATGTGAAAGTAGTAGCAAGATGATTCAAATACTTAAGCTCCTTGCTGATAAATCCGGTAATACGAGAACCTAAATTAAAGTTTGAAGTAGTTAAATCAAGTTTGTTCAAGCCATTTACAGTTTGCACTCCTCTCCAGTTTGAAAGAGCTACTGAAGAAGGAATATCATTTAATGAAGTAGCGATACCGCCGGTATAAGCAATTGAACCAGCCCATCCTTTACTATACGTTTTTTGTAATTGTCCGGTAAAACTAAAGGAGTATCCTTTGTTTGTATTGCTAAGCTTAATTACCTGGGCAAAATTGGTATTAAGATTTTGTTTACTCCAATAAGGGCGTGTTGTTGGGCCAAGTGTAACAGTACTCTCCCCGTTATCGCTTATATTCAAATTTTGATAGAAGGCGTTATTAATGTTTTTTGTAAACACAACTTCAAGTGTAGATACAAAGCCAGAGCCTAATTTTTTGTCTGCAGCTAAATTAGCACGAAATACCTGCGGAAATTTAAAATTCTTATCAATTACATTGATAGCAGTTGGCGCTGCAGTTCCTGCTGCTGGTATATAAGCGCCTAATTGCGGATCATTGGGATTGAAATTAAATTTTATAGCTCCTGAAGCTACAAGGCTTGCTAACGTGGGAGTTGAGGTTGAACTAAATGTTAGATTTTTTGTTGCAATACCAGTATAACTGAATTGATTAGAAATCCAAACGAACGGTATCCTTCCCGTGAACAGACCTAAACCTCCGCGGATCTGGACCCCTTCATCTTCTACATTCCAGTTAAAACCAACACGTGGAGAAAACATTAGTTTTCTCTTTGGCATTTGTTCGGTTCTTACATTATAGGCAGCAAAAGCTGAATCAAATGATGCATTCACAGCGGGATTGCTTGCAATATAAGGCAAGTCAACACGAAGTCCATAAGTAAGTTTGAAATTTTTGGAAGCTGACCATACATCCTGTGCATATGCAGAAAGCTGGGCAGATTTTAAAATCGCCGGAGCCCTATCGCCTCTGCTTGCAGTAGAATATCCAATTTGATATGTTGTTAACCCTGTATTGTTGAAAAAGTTAGTGATATTATTACGGGAGCTACTTCCTAAACTATATGTGTAAGCGCCATAAAACCCTTGTAAAAATACATTTGTACTTTTAAAGAACTCATCATTGGTTCCAAAAGTAAAAGTATGCTTCCCTTTATATAATGTAAAATTATCTGTAACAGTAAAAATATTCTGGTCAAGGCTATTAGCAGCACTTGAAAAGTCAGAACCTAAATTATAAGATATGTATGCGTTTTGTGCTAAATCAAAGTTTGATATAAAAATATTAGGTACAGCATTACTAATTCTTTGATCCCGGATAGTGTTATAAGTAAGACGTAAAACATTTGAGGTAGATGTTGAAAAATTGCTGTTCAATTCCAGAACACTTGAATTGCTCTTGTCAGTAAATTTATAACCTGTGTTTTCAAATAAAGCACTTGTTGCGGAGCGACTACGGATATCATTGCTTCCATCTACATAATTATGTCGCAATGTTAATCTATGTTTATCGCTTATATTCCAGTCAATTCTGCCAAAGAGAGAAGTTGATTGGTTTTGATTGGTAATAGCGCTATATGAGCCAAGATCATATTCATAGGTATTAAGCATAAAACTCTTAATTGCTGCGAGCGTATCTGGATTGACCTTAGAGCCAGAACCTGCTACAGTTGGATCGAATGCTACAGGAATTTGTTTTTTAAACCTTTCAGCACTTACAAAAAAGAAAAGCTTATTCTTAACAATAGGACCACCTAAACTTGCACCAAAAGTCTCATTTTTGAAGTCGCCGTAAGGCTGTCTTGAAATTGTTGAATTATAAGCGCTGCTTTTACCAACAAAACTTTGATTTTGATATTGACCATATAACGACCCATGTAATTTGTTAGTACCGGATTTAGTAACCGCATTGATTCCACCACCTGTAAAACCGCCCTGTGTTACATCATAAGGTGCTAAAACTATTTGTATCTCCTGAATTGCTTCTATTGAAATCGGATTCAGGTTTGCCTGCCCGCCATTTGTACCTGTTGAACCGAGGCCAAATGCATCACTTGCATTAGCTCCATCTATTGAAAATTGGTTATACCTGTTGCTTTGCCCTGCAAATGAAATACCCGTACTGGTTCCGTCAGGGCCACCAGTTCCAGCCTTTGCTTGTGGTGTTAAACGGGCAAAATCCTGAATGTTTCTATTGATAGTTGGCATATTCTGCATCTGCCTTGCAGAGATATTGGTAGAGGTGCCATTTCTTTGAGAACTGATTAATCCTTTACCAGTACCTGTAACTGTTACTGCAGTTAGTACCTGGGTACTTGGAGATAAAACTGCATCTATATTTAAAGGTGTACCAAGGCCTATATTCTGATCAGTATAAACGTCGTCAGAAAAACCGGTAAAATGGATAGTTACGGTATAAGGCCCGCCAACACGAAGGTTCGGCAATGTGAAGATACCTTCATTTTGTGCTCCTGTAACATATTTTGATCCTGTCGGAACGTGTACAGCTGTTACAGTAGCTCCTGCCAGGTTTTGGCCATTAGCATCCTTTACTGACCCTGTAATCGTTCCAGTTGTAACCTGCGCATTAATTAAAAAAGGAAATGCCAATAAGGCAATAACAAAGGGCAAAATTCTTTTGTATAACATAATAGTTAGTTTTTTAACGTGGCAAAGAAAAGAAATTATATTGTAATATCAATTAACATTTATTAACAAAATTTAAAGGCAGTATTTTAATTCAATTTGCTGCTTTGTTATAATGAAATTTTATTGGTCAATTAAATGGACATTTATTTTTTGAGATCATGAAGCGAGATTAATTTCCGCAGACCTTGAAGGTTTTAGAAACCTTCAAAGTCTATACTTTCGGCAATTTGTAAAGTATATTATACATCCTATCCATTAAAACCTTGTACATCATTCATATCTTTGCATAATTAAATACAACATTAATTATGTTAGATTCTATTGAAAGTGC
>OLLO01000383.1_pt1 | contig 12132 bp, 14 predicted proteins | sample 1604551 | NCBI WGS metagenome assembly OLLO01 (sample SAMEA104055720, study PRJEB20765) | soil metagenome | biome: Arctic tundra; feature: Polygonal ground; material: soil | place: USA | collected 2011-09 | depth 0-0.5 m
AACAGATATATACAATGCCGGTTATAATTATTACAGGGGTGGAAATTATAAAGCAACTGATTCAATTTTTGGATTGTACCAGCAAAAATATCCTGAAGATATTCTTGGAGTATATATGAGAGCGAGAGCAAGTGAAGGTATTGATACTGCAGGGGTTTTAGGTTTGGCAAAGCCATACTATGAAAAAGTTATTCAATTGGGAGAAGCATCTACTGATACTGCAAGAGTAAAATCCCAGTTGATTGTGGCATATAATTATATGATCGCTTATTATTATAATGTAAAAAAAGATAAAGCAACAGCACTTAGTTATAATGACAAGATTTTAGCGATTGATCCAACCAATACCCAGGCTATAGCAAATAAAGCTGCATTAACAGCGCCGGTAAAAGTAAAGGTGCAGGATAATAAGGGCATGACAACAAAAACAAAGGTCAAGGAAAAGTAATGAGTGTTACAGTTATACAGGCCCCGGGATTTTTATTCCGGGGTTTCTTTTAGGATTATTTGAAGAATGAAATTTCTTTGGCAAACAATAATTCAAACACTTAGTTAATCAAAACACTTTTTTAAAAAATTGGAAATTGCTATCGCTGTCTTAATTTTGCCTCCAGTTAATAAACCACTTGTATGTTTTTCTTACAGGCTTCCAACGATATAAACAGTACCGTGAATTATCTCCCTATAGGTATTCAATTACTTTTTGCAATTGTATTTATTGGAGGAATGATGGCGTTAACGCATTTGTTCGGGCCTAAAAGAAAAACTTCAGATAAGCTTACCAACTTTGAAAGCGGAATTGTCTCACGGGGAAATGCCCGTCAGCCCATGGCAATTAAATATTTTTTGGTGGCTATCTTATTTGTTTTGTTTGATGTGGAAGTGATATTTTTTTACCCTTATGCAGTAAATTTTAGAGAATTAGGATGGCATGGTTTTATAGCTGTACTAATGTTTGTTGGCTTTTTTCTTGCAGGTTTTTTTTATATCATCAGGAAAGGTGCATTAAAATGGGAAGATTGATTCGATGTGCTGATGTGCTAATATGCTTATGAGAAAATTAAAAATCTGAATCATAGAAAGTTAATAGCTTAAAAAAAATGAAAACTTATTAGCACATTAGCTAATTACCAAATTATCAAATTGTTTTTATGGCTCGTCCGGTTCAATATAATATTCATGAAAAACCAATGGAAGCTGCTGTTGGTACGGTGGAGGCGCCTGAAGGTTTTACAGGAGAAGGATTTTTTGCAACTAAGCTCAGTGATGTAGTAGGGCTTGCAAGAAAAAATTCCATCTGGCCTTTGCCCTTTGCAACAAGTTGTTGCGGCATTGAATTCATGGCATTAATGGGTGCTCATTACGACCTTGCAAGGTTTGGTTCTGAAAGAGTAAGTTTTTCTCCACGTCAGTGCGATCTATTAATGGTAATGGGAACGATCGCCAAAAAAATGGCACCTATTGTAAAGCAGGTCTACCTGCAAATGGCAGAGCCACGCTGGGTTTTAGCGATGGGAGCATGTGCCTGCAGCGGAGGAATATTTGATAGCTATTCGGTATTGCAGGGCATTGATCAGATAATTCCTGTAGATGTTTATGTGCCCGGTTGCCCGCCCAGACCTGAGGCAGTACTGGATGGTTTTATGAAGGTGCAGGAATTGGTAGGTAAAGAAAGTATAAGAAGAAGAAATTCTGAGCAGTATAAACAATTACTTGAAAGTTACGGAATACAATAAACCCCTATCTCCTAAAGGGGAATAAGGAGAATATTTTTAATCTAAATAATCAAAGCTCCGCCTTTGGCGGATTGGGGTATGACGAACGAATCAATCAGACAAAAACTAACAGAAAAATTTGGAGACCAATTAATTGATTGGGAAGAACCTTATGGCATGCTCACTTTCACTGCTCCAAAAGATATAAATCTTAAAGTTCTTCAATTTTTGTTTGATGATACTGAATTAAAATTTCAATTTCTTACTGATCTTACTGCTGTGCATTATCCTGATAGGAAAGGCGGAGAGCTTGCTGTAGTCTATCATCTTCATAATCTTGTAGATAATATCCGCATTCGTTTTAAAGTGTTCACTGATATTAATAAGCCTGATGTTTTCAGTGCAACGGCTTTATATCAGTCAGCCAACTGGATGGAAAGAGAAACCTATGATTTTTTTGGGGTGAATTTTGTTGGTCATCCCAATTTAAAAAGAATATTAAATATTGATGAAATGGAATATTTTCCTATGAGGAAAGAATTTCCTTTGGAAGACCAAAGCAGGCTTGATAAAGATGATGAAATGTTTGGAAGATAGCCCCTCCTATCCTCCCCGAAGGGGAGGGAAAAGGAGAAGAAGATAAAAGAAAAAAATCGGGGAAAATATTTGGAGATTTGTTTGAATAAATACATATTGATGAAGAAATGTTGATAGTTGATGTGGAAGATATGATGTATGCTTTTATTCAAATGTACCGCCCCTCTCCAGATGGAGAGGGATAAGAGGGTGAGGTTGCTGAGCAAAGAACAAAAAGTACAAGTGGGTAACACTCCAAAGGAGTCCTATTGGCAACGATGGTGAATAAAGAAATAATGTTGGTAACAAAATAATTTTTTAAGAGGTTTATGACAGAGCATATTAAATTACCACAGGGAAGTCTTGAAAAGCAAACCACTACCCTAAATTTCGGGCCTACACATCCCGCCACTCATGGTGTATTTCAAAATATTGTTGAGCTTGATGGCGAACGTGTAATAGATGCCACACAAACGGTTGGTTATATTCACAGGGCTTTCGAAAAAATTGCAGAAAGAAGGCCTCTTTACCAGATAACAACACTTTTAGACAGAATGAATTATTGCTCATCACCTATAAATAATATGGGATGGCATATTACCTGCGAAAGGTTATTAAAAATTAAAACCCCGAAACGTGTTGATTATTTACGTGTAATAATTATGGAGCTGGCACGTATTTCTGATCACCTGATCTGTAATTCTATTGTTGGTGTTGACTCCGGTGCTTACACAGGATTTTTGTATGTAATGCAATATCGTGAACTAATCTACGAAATTTATGAAGAGGTATGCGGCAGCCGCTTAACAACAAACATTGGTCGCATTGGTGGCTTTGAAAGAAATTTTACAGCAACAGCATTTGAAAAACTGGAGAAATTTATTAAAGAATGGCCGGTTGTTTTAAAGGAGTTTGAAAATCTTTTTACCCGTAACCGTATTTTTATGGAACGCACAATTGGCGTAGGTCCTATTGCTGCAGAGCGTGCTTTGAATTATGGTTTTACCGGTCCCAATCTTCGTGCAGCAGGTGTTGATTATGATGTGCGTGTTCATACACCTTACAGCAGTTACGAAGATTTCGATTTTACAATTCCGGTTGGCACAACAGGTGATTGTTACGATAGGTTTTTAGTTCGCAACCAGGAGATGTGGCAGAGTTTGAGTCTTATAAAACAGGCATATAAAAGAGTGCAGGAGTTCAAAGGTGCAGATGCAGAAGTTTATCATGCTGATGTTCCTGAATATTATTTGCCTGATAAAAAGGAGGTGTACACAAAGATGGAAGCGCTTATTTATCATTTTAAAATAATAATGGGTGAAACAAATATTCCTGCAGGCGAATTATATTCTGCAGTAGAAGGCGGAAATGGAGAACTCGGTTTTTATTTAATTAGTGATGGCGGAAGAACGCCATACCGCCTGCATTTTCGCAGACCTTGTTTTATTTATTACCAGGCATTTACTGAATTGATAAAAGGAGGAATGTTAAGCGATGCAGTTATTACGATGAGCAGTTTAAATATTATCGCAGGCGAAATGGATGCATAAAATAATTTTTAATGTCAATACAATTTTCACAGCAGAAATTAAATAAGGTAAACGAGTTGATGTCTCATTATCCGCAAGGCAAACAAAAAAGTGCTTTGCTGCCTGTATTGCATTTAGCCCAACAGGAATTTGGAGGATGGCTTGATGTAAGTACTATGGATTATGTTGCTTCTTTATTTAACATCCAACCAATTGAAGTGTATGAAGTGGCAACATTTTATTCGATGTATAATTTAAAGCCGGTGGGTAAATATATTTTTGAGGTTTGCCAAACAGGTCCATGCATGGTAAATGGAAGCGATAATATTATCGATTACATCAAACAAAAATTAAATATTGAAATTGGTGGAACAACACAAGATGGGTTATTCACTTTAAAAACTGTAGAATGCCTTGGTGCCTGCGGTTATGCACCAATGATGCAGTTTGGAAAAACATATCGTGAACATCTTACAAAAGAAAAAGTAGATGCAATAATTGATGAGTGTGTAAAGAATGCAACAACTAATAATTAAATTTTTTTATGAGAATCATAACTGCCATATTAAAAGTTCGGGAACATCGTAAATCGGAAAAATTTGTGGAAGTGGAATTTCTTGTGGATAGTGGTGCGGTATACAGCCTGGTCCCAGGTATGCTTACAGATAAATTTGATATCAGCTGGATGTTTAATTGCCAGTTGCAACAACAAGATAAAACGCTCGATATAACAGTATAAATTTATGCGAAAATTACTTTTAGAAAAAGCAAATATTGAAGGCATCCGTGGCTATGATGTATATCGTCGCGAAGGCGGTTATAAAAGTGTGGAGAAAGCTTTAAAGATGTCTCCCAATGATATTGTGGAAGAAGTAAAGAGAAGCGGCTTGCGAGGTCGTGGTGGTGCAGGTTTTCCTACAGGAATGAAATGGAGTTTTTTGGCAAAGCCGGAAGGTGTTGCAAGGTATCTTGTTTGCAATGCTGATGAAAGTGAGCCCGGTACTTTCAAAGATCGTTACCTGATGGAATTTATTCCGCACCTGTTAATAGAAGGTATGATCGTTTCTTCGTTTGCTTTAGGTAGCAATGTTTCCTACATCTACATAAGAGGTGAGTATGATTGGATTACCGATATTCTGGAGAATACAATTGCAGAAGCAAAGCAAAATGGTTTCTTAGGGAAGAACATTTTAGGCAGTGGATTTGATTGTGAGATATATACGCATCGTGGTGCTGGCGCTTACATCTGCGGCGAAGAAACTGCATTATTGGAAAGTCTTGAAGGCAAAAGAGGTCTGCCAAGAATTAAACCTCCATTTCCGGCAGTAAAAGGTTTGTATAATTGTCCGACAGTGGTAAATAATGTTGAAACTTTGGCAGCAGTTGTTTCAATTATTAATGAAGGCGGAGAAGCATATTCAAAAATAGGAATCGGTAAATCAACTGGAACAAAATTGATTTCTGCATGTGGTAATATTAATAAACCTGGTGTGTATGAAATTGATATGACTATCTCTGTCGAAGAATTTATTTACAGCGATGAATATTGCGGTGGCATTCCGAATGGTAAAAAATTAAAGGCATGTATTCCCGGTGGTTCATCAGTTCCTATTCTTCCTGCTAATTTATTATTGAGAACAGCCAAAGGCGAAAAAAGATTAATGAACTATGAAAGCCTTGCTGACGGTGGATTTGCTACAGGCTCTATGATGGGCAGCGGAGGTTTTGAAGTATTGGATGAAGATCAATGTATTGTTCGTCATACATTATCGCTTGCAAGATTTTACCGTCATGAAAGCTGCGGACAATGTTCACCATGCAGGGAAGGGACAGGCTGGATGGAAAAAATATTGAAGAAAATAGAAAACGGAAAAGGAGAACTGAAAGACATAGATCTGTTGTGGGATATTCAAAGAAAGATAGAAGGAAATACAATTTGTCCCCTAGGTGATGCAGCAGCATGGCCTGTTGCAGCAGCAATAAGACATTTCAGAGATGAGTTTGAATGGCATGTATTGCATCCCGAAGAATGTTTAAAAAGAAATTATGGACTGGCACATTATGCTGATGCTATAAAAAATGTTAGTGTTTAAAAATAATTTACATTGATTACAGGTAAGGAAATACAACACGTTAATTTTGTCAAATTAGAAATAGTTTAATGTCTGAACAAAAAAATTTTAAAGTAACTATTGATAACATCACTATCGATGTTCCTGCAGGTACAACTATTTTAAATGCTGCAAGAATGGTTGGTGGTGAAGTTGCGCCTCCTGCAATGTGTTACTATACACATTTGAAAGATAGTGGCGGTAAGTGCCGCACCTGTTTGGTGGAAATAGCTGCCGGTTCAACTGCCGATCCGAGGCCGATGCCTAAACTCGTAGCTTCCTGCAGAACAAATGTGATGGATGGAATGGTGGTAAAAAATATTACCAGTGAAAAAGTATTAGATGCAAGAAAAGGTGTGGTAGAATTTTTATTGATTAATCATCCTTTGGATTGCCCGATTTGCGACCAGGCGGGAGAATGTTATTTGCAGGATCTCAGCTATGCACATGGCGCTGTACAAACAAGATATGAATTTAAAAGACGCACTTTTGTAAGAGAAGATATCGGGCAATATATTCAATTACACATGACGCGATGCATTCTTTGTTACCGGTGTGTGTATGTTGCCGATCAACTTACAAATAATCGGGTGCATGGAATATTAGATAGGGGCGATCAATCTGATATTTCCACCTATATTTCCAAAGCAATTGATAATGATTTCAGCGGTAATATGATAGATGTGTGCCCGGTAGGCGCACTTACCGACAGAACATTCAGATTCAAAAATCGTGTCTGGTTTTTAAAACCTATGGACGCCCATCGTGATTGTGATAAGTGTTGTGGTAAAGTAACTTTATGGAATCGCGGCGATGAAGTGTATCGTATTACTTCACGCAAAGACCAATGGAATGAAGTACAAATGATTGATGGGAAACCTGCATGGATCTGCAATACATGTCGGTTTGATAAAAAACATACGAGTGATTGGGTGATTGAAGGTCCAACAAAAATTGATCGTCATTCAGTTATTTCGCAAGGGCATTATGTTGGAAGCGTTGGAACAGTAAAGCCTCCCGATCCTTTGCAAAAAGTATTGCAGGGGCGTAAGCCGCATTTATTGTTGGATATTCATGATCAAAGCGAAGTGAATACAGCCGAAGTACATTTAAGTGAGATTGAAGGACCATCCGTTTTTGAAACTTTTAATGGAGATCCGCATGCATCCGGTCATAATGTAACAGATGTAAAAATTGGTGTAAGTACAAACGAAAAAGGAACAGATTCAACAAATCCGAATACACCATGATGCACAAAGCTGAAAATGTACAAGTGAGTGACACAACGATGATGAGAAGAGAACAAATGTTTGCTAAATAAAATTATTAATTAAGAATATAAAGTTGAGAAATGATATTAGCAATTGACTGGATGGTTTTTATTGAAAAATTAGTACTGATAATTGCAGTAGTAAGCGGTTCTTTGATAATTGCAATGTATTCAACATATATGGAACGTAAAGTGGCAGCTGTTTTGCAGGATAGACGAGGCCCGAGCCGTGCAGGTCCCTTTGGTATTTTTCAACCACTGGCAGATGGATTAAAATTATTTTTTAAAGAAGAGATCATCCCTGATTTTTCATCTAAATTTTTATTCATTCTTGGCCCTTCTTTAGCTATGCTTACTGCTATGATGATTGGTGCCGTAATTCCCTGGGGTAATAAGATGCACATGTTTGGCAGAGATATTTCTTTGCAGATTGCTGATATCAATATTGGAATTCTCTATGTATTTGGTGTGGTAAGTATGGGTGTGTACGGAATAATGATTGGTGGCTGGGCAAGCAATAATAAATTTTCTTTATTTGGCGCTATGAGAGCCGCCTCACAAATTATCAGTTATGAACTGGCAATGGGTATTGCATTGATCGGATTGTTGATGGTAACAGGAACATTGAGTTTAAAGGAAATGGTTGGCGGGCAAATGGATCACTGGTGGAATATTTTTAAACAACCTTTAGGATTTTTGATCTTTTTAATTTGTGCATTTGCAGAATGTAACCGCACACCATTCGATCTTGCTGAAGCAGAGAACGAATTAGTAGGCGGATATCACACAGAGTATTCATCCATGAAACTGGGCTTTTATTTATTTGCAGAATACATCAACATGTTTTTAAGTGGTGCCGTAATGGTAAGCCTTTTTTTTGGAGGCTATGATATTCCATTTGTAAATGATATTCATCTTGCAGAAAATATAGGCGCAAACTGGGCAGCTATTTTACAGGGACTTTGTTTGTTTGGCAAGATTGTTTGCTTCCTGTTTTTATTTATGTGGGTAAGATGGACAATTCCACGGTTTCGTTACGACCAGTTAATGAACCTGGGATGGAAAATTTTAATTCCATTGGCGTTGTTTAATATGATGGTAACCGGTGGATTGATATTATTAAAACAAAACCACTGGCATTTCTAAACATACAAATATATTTGCGGCGCAATGATTCTAACAAAGAAAAATATTAAGAAGGGATGGAACAACTTACAAAAACTTTACAGCGTGAGGTTTTATTAACAACAGAAGGAGATCTTTCTAATTCATATTTTAAAAAAGAATGGCTCGATAAAAAAGAATTAATTTATAAAAAATAAAATGGAGCTAAGTTAATGCAGGCACTAACAAATAAAGTAAAGGTTGTATCACGGGAACCGATGACGTGGATGGAAAGAATGTATTTGCCTGCAATTTTAAAAGGTATGGCAATTACTTTCAGTCATATTTTTAAAAAGAGGCCAACTATAAATTATCCTGAAAAGAAGCGTCCCTTTAGCCCTGTGTTTCGGGGATTACAAATTCTAAATCGAGATGAAGAAGGTAGGGAAAAGTGCACTGCCTGCGGCTTATGCGCAGTTGCCTGTCCTGCAGAAGCGATAACAATGGAAGCTGCAGAACGGCAGCCCGGTGAAGAGCATTTATATAAAGAAGAAAAGTATGCAGCTAAGTATGAGATAAATATGCTTCGTTGTATTTTTTGTGGATTTTGTGAAGAGGCTTGTCCTAAAGATGCAATTTATTTAAGTGAGACTTTTGCTCCCTCAAATTTTCAGCGCAAAGGATTTATTTATGGAAAGGAGGATCTTTTAATTCCGCATCCGGTAGAAGAGCCCGAAACATTTGCAAAAGCAAGAGGCAGCAGGGCAAAACATCCCGAAGGGCATGGTAATGAACATTAAAACGTTTAAAAGGTTTAAGACGTTTAAGGGTTTAAGGTTGAGCGAAATTTAATTATCAATTTTTAATGGAAATAACACAAATATTATTTTGGTTTTTATCTGCGTTGGCAGTTGTTGCTGCGGTGGGTGTTGTGTTAAGTAAAAGCCCCATTTACAGTGTGCTCTGGCTTATCGTTGTTTTTTTCTCAATCTCCGGTCATTATATTTTAATGAATGCACAGTTTCTGGCAATTGTAAATATCATTGTATATGCCGGGGCAATCATGGTACTGTTTTTATTTGTGATAATGATGATGAATTTGAATGCTGAGGCTGAGCCTGCAAAAAATATCTATTTAAAAATTGCAGGTGTTATTGCAGGAATGTGTTTAATGATAGTGTTTGTTGCTGCATTAGCACAATCTGCAGACATAAAAGTTCCAATAGCTAAAGGAACTGATATCGGGTTAATAAAAAATCTTGGTAAGGCATTATTCACTACTTATGTAATTCCATTTGAGATAAGCAGTGTATTATTTTTAAGCGCAATGGTTGGTGCTGTTGTAATTGGTAAAAAAGAACAATAAACAATTATTGATGGAAATTAAGTGGTATATATTTTTATCGGTGGCGTTATTCTGCATAGGCATTATTGGCGCACTTACACGCCGCAATGCAATTATTGTTTTTATGTGCATTGAGTTAATGCTGAATTCAGTTAATCTTTTACTGGTTGCATTTTCCAAAATGCATATGCATGGTATGGGTGCAGTATTTCCGCAATATGCCACAGATGCACAGCTGTTTGTTTTTTTTATAATGGTGGTAGCAGCAGCAGAGGTTAGTGTAGGTTTAGCAATTATTGTAATGATGTATAGAAATACACATTCGATAGATATAAATTTTTTAAACAGGTTAAAAAATTAGGACTTGAGGTTATGAATTCAATTCAACTTATTTACTTGATTCCGCTTCTTCCATTTGTTGGTTTTTTAATTAACGGTTTGGCAAGAAATGCTTTATCCAAATCGTTGGTAAGTATAATCGGGAGCGGAGTTATCTTTCTTTCTTTTTTATTGAGCGTTGTAGTTTTTCTGAATGTGCGTGACGAGGGTTTTATTCCGCAGGTAATTTCTTATTTTGACTTTATTTCTGCAGGAAAAATAAAGGTTGATTTTGCTTTTCAGATTGATCAGCTTTCTTCTTTATTCTTACTCATCATAACCGGAGTTAGCTTTCTTATTCATGTGTATTCTACTTCTTATATGAAAGAAGAAAGTGCACCGCATTTTGCAAGATATTTTTCTTACCTCAATCTTTTTGTTTTCTCTATGCTGTTGCTGGTGCTTGGCGCTAATTATGTTATTATGTTCCTTGGCTGGGAAGGCGTGGGATTATGTTCTTATTTATTGATTGGTTATTGGTTTAAAAATACGAGTTACAATAATGCTGCAAAAAAAGCATTCATAATGAACCGTATTGGCGACCTTGGTTTTTTATTGGGAATTTTCTGGATGATAAATGCTTTCGGCACAGTTTCATTTACCGATCTATTCAATCCACAAACCGGAATTATTAATTCTATCTCATCTAATTCTTCCACGTTGGTTGGCATTACACTTTTACTTTTTGCAGGAGCAATTGGCAAGAGTGCGCAGATACCATTGTACACATGGCTGCCCGATGCAATGGCTGGTCCAACTCCGGTATCAGCATTGATACATGCTGCAACAATGGTTACTGCAGGCATTTATATGATAGCAAGAAGTAATCTTATGTACACACTTGCTCCAACTACTATGATGGTTGTTGCAATTGTTGGGTTATCTACGGCAATTCTTGCAGCAACCATTGCGTTAAAACAAAATGATATTAAAAAAGTATTGGCTTATTCAACAGTCAGCCAATTGGGTTATATGTTTTTAGGGCTGGGTGTTGGAGCTTATACCGGCGCAGTGTTTCATGTAATGACTCATGCATTTTTTAAAGCACTGCTTTTCCTGGGAGCAGGCTCTGTTATTCATGCCATGGGCGGTGAACTGGACATCAGGAAGATGGGTGGATTAAGCAAACACATGCGGATCACCTACATTACTTTTTTTATCGGATGTATTGCTATTGCAGGTATCCCGCCTTTCTCAGGATTCTTTTCCAAAGATGAAATTTTAGCAGGAGCATTTGCAAAAAATCCTGTGCTGTATGTTATTGGTTTAGGCGGAGCATTGCTTACAGCATTTTATATGTTCAGATTATTAGCAATGACCTTTATGGGAAAATTTCGCGGCACAGAAGAACAGTTGCATCATGTACATGAAAGTCCTTCAGCCATAACTATTACATTGATCATTCTTGCATTCCTTTCTATTGTTGGCGGATTAGTTGGCATCCCTGAATATCTTATGAGCGGCGGTCATAGACTTGCAGAATTTTTAAATCCAATTTTTGCTCAATCAAATAATATTTTAATAAAGAATGAGATTCCACATCAAACTGAAATTTTATTAACTGTTGTTTCAACCATCTTAATCATATTAATCTCAGGTTGGGCATGGAAGAAATATAAGAATTATCAAACTGAAACTGCTGAAGAAACCGGCTTTGCAAAAGTGCTGCAAAATAAATGGTATGTTGATGAATTGTATGATGCAATAATTGTTCGCCCGTTAAAATCTTTATCTGTATTCTTAAATAATGTGATTGAAAGATCAGGAATTGATGGATTGGTGAACGGCGTTGGCAGAGGAATTAATTATGGAAGCCGGCAGATAAGATTGCTGCAAAGCGGGCAGGTGGGCGCTTATATTTTAATGATGGTGATAGGAACAATAGTTTTATTTATTATTCAAATGTTTGCAAAATAAATTTAATATTGGGCACATACATTACATTTCCTGAACTGCTTCTTTGGTTTCCGTTGGTAACGGGATTGATTGCTTTTTTCATTAAAGAACAAAAAAGTGTAAAAGCGTGGGCTTTATTTTCTTCTCTTATTACTTTAGTTATTTCGGTTGTTAGTTTATGTTACAGTGATAACACAAAGTATTTCTC
>OLLO01000316.1_pt1 | contig 12014 bp, 6 predicted proteins | sample 1604551 | NCBI WGS metagenome assembly OLLO01 (sample SAMEA104055720, study PRJEB20765) | soil metagenome | biome: Arctic tundra; feature: Polygonal ground; material: soil | place: USA | collected 2011-09 | depth 0-0.5 m
TTTCCAACACTATTGCCTCATTTAACTGGTCGAGCAGAAAAAAATTTGCTTTACCTTTTTTGTTATCATCCAGCAGGTGCACAGCCTGCAAGCCTTCCTCAAGATTTTCGACTACATAATAATTAAGATATGGTTCTAATACATTTTCAACAGCAGCACGATATTCTTCATTCACATAAATAATATCAGAGAGAATAGGCGCTGTATAATTCCATCCTGAATTATTATGAAGAAACTTTACACTTTCCGGATAGCCTTCCATTGTATCAATAAGACTTTTTAAAAGGTCGTGTTCATTTTTTCTTGAATCAAGTTTCCGGGTTTCATCTGCCAGTTGATTTCTTAAATTTTCAAGCACAGCCTGCGTTTGCAATATCTGCTCTTTGGTAAATTCATTGTGCTGCTGCAACTGTTGGAGGTCAGTTTTCTTTTGCTCAAGCTCCTGTGTTTTTATTTCCCTTTCTATTTCTAATTCCTTCAGTTGATTTTGGCGGAATACTTTTTCTTCTTCAATCTGTGCAATTGCTCTTTGCAAATTGTGAATAGAAGTATCAGCAACGGCAACTTTTTTTTCTGCTTCAAACTGGTTACGCTGAATAGTTTGATGCCCTTTTCTTAATTCATCAACAGCAGATCTTTTCTCATCAAAAACTTTTCTTTTTTCTTCAACATCATTTTTTAAAGAATCAAATTCTGCTTTCAGCTCATTTAATTTTGTTTCTTCATCTTTTATCTGTTGTCGGGTAAACTGAATGCTTTCATCAATGCCTTTTAGTTGACCTTCTGCTGTTTTTAAAAAATCCTTCAAATTTGTTTCTCGTTCCTTTAAATATTGCAAACGCTGTGCACTCAGGCTTTTCTCATTCTCTTTATTGCGTACTGTATTGTGCAATTCATTAAAAGCATGCTGCATTTCCTGCAATGCTTTTTCCTTTTCTATAAAATGAACTTTCTCTTTTTCTATAGTAGCTTCTTCAGTTGCGATAGATGCTTCCAACTCAATACGCCTGTCAGTTTCGCTTTGCATCTGCACATTCAGATCTTTATAAGTGATATTGAAACCTTCCAGCGCAGCCTTTGCCAATTCAATACTTACCTCTTTGTATTCTTTTTTTATCTCGTAATATTTCTCTGCTTTTTTTGCCTGGCTTTCTAAAGTTTTTAATTGATTATTTATTTCGAACAGAAGATCTTCTATCCTTGCGAGGTCGAGCTCAGTGGCGTCTAATTTTAATTTGGCTTCTTTCTTTCTTGTTTTGTAGATGGAAATACCGGCTGCCTGTTCCAGCATTCTGCGACGGCTATTCTCTTTATCCCGGATGATATCATCAACCATTCCCAGTTCGATAATGGCATAACTATCTGTGCTGACGCCTGTATCCATAAATAAATTATGGATGTCTTTAAGCCGGCAGCTAACATCATTCAGGCGGTATTCGCTTTCACCGCTTTTATAAAATTTGCGGGTGATGGTAACCATATTAAATTCTGTGGGAAGAAGATTTTTTGTGTTCTCAAATGTTAAGCTTACTTCTGCCAGCCCGCTTGCACTGCGGTTTTTGGAGCCATTAAAAACCAGGCTCTCAAGATTTTCGCTTCTTAACTGACTTATTTTTTGCTCGCCTATCACCCAGCGGATGCTGTCAACAATATTACTTTTACCACAGCCATTGGGACCAATGACACCGGTTATTCCTTCATCAAAATTTATCGTTGTTTTGTCGGCAAAACTTTTAAAACCTTTGATCTCTAATGTCTTTAATCTCACTGTTCAGATTTATTTTAAAGGGGTGGCAAATATATTGTATAAGTTAGAAAGAAATATTTGGAAGTATGCGCTAAGTTTTCATAGTTATACACAGCTTTTTCACAGAAAATTTTCTGAACTGGGATTTATGGGACCAGAGGATTGTTGGGATTAAAAGATTATCTCGTAAAACACGTTACCTGCCGGTATTAGTATAATCAAAATGAATTTGATAAATTTGTTCTCCCTGAAATGCTTACCAGTTATTAACCTTGCTTTAGAATCGCCACATTGTGCAAGGGTAAAAACCTTTTATGAAGAATATAAAGCTTATTGAAGTTCCAAGTGAAATAGGTGCCGGTACCCGTGGAGCAAGCCTTGGTATTGATGCTATTAAGATCGCTGCCTTGGATTTTATGAGCAACTTCTTCGTACACTTTCCTTCAGAAAAAATTGAAACAGAGAATAAATTATTATTTGAACCAATAGTATCACCTTATGCCAAAAGAATAAATGGTGTACTAACAATGTATGAAAGAGTAAGTAAGGCAGTTGCAGATTCTATAAAGAATAATTTTTTTCCTGTAGTTATCAGCGGAGATCACAGTAATTCAGGTGGTACTATTGCCGGCATAAAAGCTGCGAAACCAAAAAGCAAATTAGGGGTAATATGGATTGATGCACATGCTGATCTGCATACACCTTATACAACGCCATCAGGTAATATGCATGGCATGCCGCTTTCTGCTGCTATTGGGGAAGATAATGAAGAAAGTAAAGTGCATGAGCTGGATGAAAAAACAAAAAAACAATGGGACCAATTAAAGCAATTCGGGAAAATTTATCCAAAAGTTTTACCTGAAGATGTAGTATTTATTTCATTAAGAGATTATGAAAAAGAAGAGAGGTTTTTGATTGAGAAGTATGATATGAAGATTGTGACCACTAATGAGATTCGTCGTAAAGGCGCAGAAAATGTAGTGCGTTCAGTGCTGAGATATTTAAGCGATTGTACTGATATTTATGTAAGCTTTGATGTTGATTGTCTTGATGCTTTCATTACCAGGGGAACAGGCACACCGGTTAGCAATGGTCTAAAAGAAAGAGAAGCCGAAGACCTTGTGAGTAAATTTATGCAGAACAGAAAAATATGTTGTTTCGAGATAAGCGAAGTAAACCCTACCCTCGACAAAGAAAACCTGATGGCTGAAATTGCTTTTAATATTTTACAGCGAAGTGTGAATGTGCTGATGATGAACTAACCCCCTGAAGGGGGAACACAAAAGTTATTCTAAATGTCAAAACTTAACTTAAATTAAATTAAATATAATGAGCCAGGCATTTGTAAAAGAAAGTGATGAGCAATGGCTGCATGATATTCAGCCTACATTAAATGCGCTTATCGTATATCTTACAAGAGAAAATAATGGTATAAGAGTGTATGAGCAGAAAAATTTTGTTGATAAAGACGGAAAAGAAATTCACGTAATGAGTAATGGATTATCTTATGCAAAAGATGATAACAAATGGTATGTTGTATAATTCTGCAGGAATTACAACCCAAACTCCCCGCCTTTCTTTCTCATTGTCAGGTTAACCCTGCCGTTTTCAATATATGCTTCGGTATATTTTGACTCAAACTGTATGGCTTTATCAGAATATCCGGATGCCATCAAATAGCGTTTTGCAGTTTGTTCATCAGTGCCTTTTTTAAAATAAAAGCGGGCAACTATCTGATTGAGAGAAGATCTGTGTAGTAGCAAATAAAATTATAAGCGTTAGCAGGAGGCTTTTTATAAATAAGAATTTGTAGATTTTGTAAAACTATTTAAGTATTACTGCTCCTAACGCCGGAAGATGGATATTTATTTCAAAGATCCTGCTATTTTTATCCACCATTTTCACTTGTGGTGCCGGATTTAATACATCTCCTGTACCCCAGTACTTTTTATCGTCACTATTATAAATTTCTTTCCAGTGAGGCTTGCCTTTTGCATACACCTTCCAGTTATTACGAACAACGGGTGTCATGTTTAAAATAATCAGCAGATCATTATTGCTTCTTTTACCTTTTCTCCTGTAACTAATTACACTTTCATTTCTGTGGTTAAGATCTATCCATTCAAAACCTTTGGGATCAAATTGCTGCTCATACAATGCCGGTTCATTTGCATAAAGATGATTAAGGTCTTTTACACATTCCTGCAATTTTTTATGAGGATCGAATTGTAATAACTGCCAGTCAAGCTCAGTTTTATAATTCCACTCAGAAGTTTGTCCAAACTCATTGCCCATAAAAAGAAGTTTAGCCCCGGGATGTGTGTACATGTAGGTATAGAGAAGACGGAGGTTTGCAAACTTTTGCCATTCATCGCCGGGCATTTTATAAATCATTGGTGATTTGCCATGCACCACTTCATCATGGCTTAGGGGCAGCATAAAATTTTCATCGTAGAAATACATCATGCTGAAACTGAATTTATCCTGGTGATCTCTTCTAAAAAGGGGATCCATCTTAAAATAATTCAGGGTATCATGCATCCAGCCCATCATCCATTTCATACCAAATCCTAAACCTCCCGAGTGAGTTGGCTTGGAAACACTGGGCCAGTCAGAAGCTTCTTCGGCGATAGTTTGCACATCAGGAAAATCGCGGTAAATAGTTTCATTAAATTCTTTTATAAAAGCAATGGCTTCAAGGTTTCCATTTCCACCAAATTTATTCGGCTCCCACTCTCCTTCTTTGCGGGAATAATCAAGACGAAGAATAGAATTTACTGCATCAACACGAATCCCATCAATATGAAATTTATCAAACCAAAATCTCGCACTGCTGATAAGAAAAGATTTTACTTCTCCCCTGTCATAATTAAAAATATATGAGTTCCAATCCTGGTGAAAACCTTTACGCATGTCAGCATATTCATACGTATGTGTGCCATCAAACATAAATAAGCCATGAGCATCGTAAGGGAAATGAGAAGGAACCCAATCAAGGATAACACCAATGTTTTCATTATGAAATACCTCGATCATTTCCATAAAATCTTCAGGAGTTCCAAACCTTGATGTTGGTGCAAAATAACCGGCACCCTGGTATCCCCAGCTTCCATCATAAGGATGCTCCATAACAGGCATTAGTTCTACATGAGTGAAACCCATTTCTTTTACATACGGAACTAATCTTACAGATATTTCTTTATAGGAATTATAGGATTCTTCATCATATTTATTTGGACGCATCCAACTTGCCAGATGAACTTCATAAATGCTCCAGGGTGATTTGAGAGAATTATTTTTCTTTCTTTTTTTCATCCATCCTTCATCATTCCAATCATAATTAAATTGCCATGTTTTAGATGCTGTATCTGGTCGTTGCTCCCAATAATTTGCATAAGGATCTCCTTTATCTAAAGTAACTCCCTGGAAACCTGTGATATGATATTTGTAATCCGAGCCCTTTGGAATATTTGGAATAAAACCTTCCCATATCCCGGAGCTATCCAAACGAACAAATAATGGATAAGCATTTTTATCCCAATTATTAAAATGACCTATAACGCTTACTGCTGTCGCATTGGGAGCCCAAACCGAAAAGTAATATCCATCTGTATTTAAAACCTGTACAGCATGTGATCCAAATTTATTATATAAGGAATAATGCGTGCCGTTTTGATAATTATTTATATCTTCTTCGGTAAACAAAGAATAATTCCAAACAGGTTTGGTGCTGTCAACAAAATGTATGTCTTCGTATTTTTTTGGAGAATGCACTTTTAATTTTTAACTGGTTTAATTTTTTTTCGCTGAGATTTTTTATTGCCACTCATAGAATTTGTTTGAATTTACACCAGATAATTCACACTTTTGCTTTAACGTAAATTTAAGAATACTAATTAAGCTATTGTAGATAAATTAAACCAACTTGAAACTTAATTCTGCTACTGCCAAACATCAAACTTCTCTATGAGAAAATTAATTGCTTTACTAACCGCTATATTTCTTTTAAGTATTTCTTCATTTGCGCAAAAAGCAAGGGTTTCAGGTTCTGTAAATGACCCCAACGAAAAAAAATCTGTACAAAATGCTGTGATCGCTTTACTTACTCCCAAAGATTCCATTCTTTACAAATTTACACGAAGTGATGCCGAAGGCAAATACATTTTAAAAGATGTAAAAGCCGGCAGTTATATTTTAATGACCACACATCCTTATTTTGCAGATATGCTTGATGATGTTGAAATAAAGGGTGACATTGAGTTTTCGCCATTTGCACTTATCTCTAAAGCTAAATTATTACAGGAAGTAATTATAAAAACCGGCAGCCCCATAAAAATAAAAGGAGATACTACTGTTTATACAGCCGATAGTTTTAAAGTAAGTGCTAATGCCAATGTTGAAGAGCTATTGAAAAAATTGCCGGGCATACAGGTTGATAAAGATGGTAAGATAAAAGCCATGGGAGAAACAGTACAAAAAGTTTTGGTTGACGGAGAAGAATTTTTTGGAGATGATCCCGGCATGGCGGTAAAAAATCTTAGGGCCGATGCTGTAAAAGAAGTACAGGTGTTTGATAAAAAAAGTGACCAGTCAGAGTTTACCGGAATTGATGATGGTAAAACACAAAAAACAATTAACCTGAAATTAAAGGAAGATAAAAAGACAGGATATTTTGGTAAGATAGATGCCGCAGGAGGATTGATAAAAGGCCTTGATCCGCGGTATAAAAATAATTTGATGTTCAGCACTTTTAAAGGCAAGAGAAAATTCTCGGGTTTTTTATTAGGCGGAAACACAGGACAGGATGGGCTTAGCTGGCAGGATGAACAAAAATATGGAAGCGGTAACGATAACTTTAATATGTCGATGGATGATGATGGAGGGATAATGTTTTCCTATAACGGCACTTCTGATGATGAACCTTATTTAGATTCCCGGAACGGATTTTTAAGAAGCCTGAATGCAGGAGCCCAATACAGTAACAAATGGAATGATAAATACACTTTTAATTTCTCGCCAAAATATAATAACCAAAATTATATAAATCATAAATTAGCTTTTACTCAAACACAAATAGGTGATTCTGTTATAAATGAAAATTCAGATGTCGCAACCAACATCAACAGGTATAATATTAAAAACAGGGCAAGCATTGATGTAAAGATGGATTCAATGAACAGCTTTAAACTTACTGCCAACGCAAACTTCTATCATACCAATAGCGACGAAACACGAAATGCTGTAAGCACAGGAAACGCAGGAACTTTAAAAAACAGCAGCAACCGTTTTTTGCAAACCAATAATGATAAAAGTGCGCTTTCAGGAAATTTAATTTTTAAACACAAGTTTAAAAAATTAAGAAGAACATTATCAGTAACTGCTGACTGGAACACGCTTAGTACACAAGGAAAAAATTTCCTGAATTCAACTAACAAGTCATATCATAATGGCATCCTTTCAACCAGTCAGTTGATAAACCAAATGAAGGATTATGACATGTCAACTAAAAATCTGTCTACAAAATTTACTTATACCGAACCTTTAAGCAAACAATATTCTTTAGAACTTGGGTACCAGCTTGCAATTAATAGTGGCAACAATAACCAGGTAACTTATAGCTATACTCCTGCATCAGGTAAATATGATTTAGCTGTTGATTCTTTAACCAACCAGTTCAAACAAAATATTGTACAGAATATTCCTTCTGCCAAAATAAATTTTGCAAATAAGAAATTAAAAATGAACGTGGGCGCAGGTTTCGGGTTTACCAACTTTGATCTGAGAGATATTACATTTAATAAAGATTACAAAAGAAATTATGTAAACTCTTATCCAACAGCAAATATTGTTTACACTTATAAAGCCAACCATAGCATCAGGCTTTATTACAATGGCAACACCACGCAGCCTACGGTAAATCAATTACAACCACTACGAAACAATAATGATTATTTTAATCAAACTATTGGTAACCCAGATCTAAAACCTTCTTTTTCAAATTCAATTAATATATCGCACAGCAGCTACGATTTTATTAAAGATGTTTACAGTTATGAATCATTCTCCATCAGGGCTACAAGTAATTTAATAACTTATAACCGTACAATAAATAGTGATTCAGGAAAAACTATTTCTCAGCCTATCAATACAAGCGGAAATCTTTCGATGAATTTTTATGGTGGCACGGGATTTAAAATTAAAAAGCTGGACATGCGTGTTAATCTAAATCCATCTTTCTCTTATAATAAAAATGCAGAAGTAATTAATGGTAAGCAAAGTTTTGCCAAAACCTTTACACCAGGCATTAATTTTGGAGTTTCTAAATCCAAAGAAAAAAAGTATGATGTTGATATAAGAAATGGCATTTCTTATAATACTAATACAACCTCTCAAAATAGTACCACGATTCATTATATCACGAATACCGTTAATATAGATGCAACTATTTATATTAAAAAAGTTTGGTCTGTCATCTCAGATTACCAATTTGATTACAGGCAAAAAACACAGCAAATTACTACTGCACTAAATACGCACATCCTGAACGCACGCCTGCAACGTACTTTTAAGAAGGATGAGTTTACCGCATATTTTACGGTAAGAGATATTTTAAATCAGAATGTAGGGATACAAAGAAATTTTTACAGCAACACCTACAGCGAAGTTATCAACGATAGATTAAAAAGATATTTCCTGGTTGGGTTTACATGGGATTTTAAAAATAAAACAACGGGTGCTGCTCCTGTAACAAAATAATATTTAAAAAATAATTTTTATGAGGATTAGAATTTATTTATTCGGGATTACTCTCTTATCAGGTTTTAATTTATATGCGCAACAGTTTATCAGTAAGGCAACAATTGAATATGAGGTAAAGGCGAATATTAAAAAAACTATGGGCAACAATACATTCGAAGAAATGCTGAAAGAAAGTATGCCAACATTTAAAACGGGGTATTATACTTTTACTTTTGCAGATAATAAAAGTATTTACAAGTTTGATCATTGGGATCCGGGACCAAAAGTGCCCGACTTTATGAGAAAAAGTGACGAAGACAATGTTTGGTATTATGATTACAATGCAGGCAAATTCAACATGCAAAAAAATGTATGGGGATCAAATTTTAATATTGAAGATTCAATACCAAAGCTGGAGTGGAGGATAACAAATGAGAATAGAGTTATTGCAGGTTTTAATTGCAGAAAGGCAGTTGCAAAAATATTTGACAGCGTATATGTTTTTGCTTTTTATACTGATGAGATCCTTATCCCCGGCGGGCCTTGTTCAATAAACGGATTGCCGGGTATGATATTAGGCGTAACAATTCCAAGATTATTTACGTCCTGGATAGCTACAAAAGTTTCGGTGAATGGCGTAAATGAAAGTATGATCAAACCTGTTGCAGTTAAGAAAAATTATAGTATGAAATTGTTAAGGTCAACGATTGATGATCGCCTTAAGGAATGGACCATCGATGACAATAATGATGAACAACGGCAACAAAAAAACAGGTTTGTGTGGACGACATTGTTATAGGACTGCCAAACGGCTTTACCCAATAACAAATCCATCAGGTATCACTGAGCCTTTTTTAACCACTACAATTCCGTCCTTTACGGTGTATAGTGAATGATCACTGTCGGGTAAATGTGTGCCGCCATTTATTTTAACATCATCGCCTATGCGGCAGTTTTTATCAACTATTGCATTTTTAATATAGCAGTTATCGCCTATGCCAATTTTAGGAATTTTCCTTTCCATATCATACTTTATTTCCTGCAGTGTTTCATAATAATCGCTTCCCATAATATAACTGCTTACTATTTCTGTACCTGCTCCAATACGGGTTCTTATCCCTATCACAGAGCTTTCCAGCCGGGATGCATTAATTATACATCCTTCCGCAAAGATGGTTTGTTCTATCACCGTACCGCTGATCTTTGCAGGAGGCAACATTCTTGGCCGGCTGTAAACTATTTTATTATTATCAAATAAATTGAAAGGCGGTAATTCCAGCGTGAGAGAAAGATTTGCCTCAAAAAAAGAATGAATGTTTCCTATATCTGTCCAGTAACCATCATATTGAAAACTGGCTACCTTGTATTTGCTGATGGAAGCAGGAATAATTTCTTTACCAAAATCTGTTGCAGTTTTATGTTCTTCCAACAGCAGATCAAATAATAATTTACGATTGAAAATATAAATACCCATAGAAGCAAGATATAATTTGCCCTGATCCTTCATTTCATTTCCTGTATCACTTATCCAGTCGGGCAACATTTCTTTTTTTGGTTTTTCAATAAAGGATGTGATCTCATGCTTTTCATTGGCCTTTAAAATTCCAAATTCCGGAGCTTCTCTTTCTGTAACAGGTATTGTTGCTATAGAGATATCAGACCCGGATTTTTTATGAAATTCAACCATATCAAAAAAGTCCATTTGATATAACTGATCGCCTGATAAAATAAGTACATAGTCAAAATCATATCTTTCAAAATGCCTTACCGATTGCCTTACTGCATCTGCCGTTCCCTGAAACCATGTTGGATTATCCGGCGTTTGCTCGGCAGCAAGTATATCCACAAAGCCACTGCTGAATGCACTGAACTGGTAGGTATTTTTTATATGCCTGTTAAGCGAAGCGGAATTGTATTGCGTTAATACAAACATCCGGTTAATGTTTGAGTTAATGCAATTAGAAATAGGAATATCCACCAACCTGTACTTACCTGCAATAGGCACTGCGGGCTTGCTTCTTGCAGCTGTTAGGGGATATAACCTCTTGCCGGCTCCACCGCCAAGAATTACTGAGATTATTGAATTGCGGATTGTCATAAAAAATATTTTAAAGAGTTTGATATATCCCGATATATTTCCCTGCGCTATTTTCCCAGCTATGATCTATCTGCATTATTTGTTTTCTTATTTCATTGATACGTTCCTGATCTTTATATAGTTCCACTGCACGATAAACTGAATGAGTTATATCTCCTACACTTGCCTGGTTAAAACAAATACCATAGCCACCATCATCTCCAATATCTTTTACAGTATCTTTTAATCCGCCTGTATTACGAACCATTGGTATTGTTCCATAACGCATAGCATACATTTGGTTTAAACCGCAAGGCTCTACCCTGCTGGGCATTAATAAAAAGTCTGCACCTGCATACATTTGGTGAGCAAGCTTTTCATTGTAGCCTATTTGTGAATTATAATATCCCATAAACTGACCATTCAATTGTTGTAATTGATTTTCTACAATAGGATCTCCACTCCCTAAAATTAGAAAATTCATTTCACTATTAATATAATATAAAGAATCAGAAATGGCTTGCGGCAACAGATCAGCAGCTTTCTCACCAACTAATCTTCCAATAAAAATTATAAGGGGCTTCTTTTCATCCAATCCAAATTGATCGCATAATATCTTTTTATTAGCAGCCTTGCCAACATCTGCATCATCAACACTGTATTGGGTTTCAATGTATGTATCAGTTGCAGGATCCCAAACTTCTTCATCTATACCATTTAATATGCCAACACATTTTCCCTTTTCATATTCAAAAAGCATTTCCAAACCATTGGCATTATATTTTAATTCATTCAAATAGCCAGGACTAACTGTTGTAACTTTTGATGAGCAGCGAACTCCTGATGCTAATGAATTAATTGTTTTATCCCATTCCAGCAATCCCCATTTCCATTTATCCCATTCAGGCAGGTAATTCGATTTATCCCAACTCATCCATCCCTGGTATTGAGCGTTGTGAATAGTAAGAACAGTTGGTATAGATGAAAGATGACTGTACGCAAAACAATTCTGCATCATAAAAGGAATTAAAGCAGCATGATGATCATGCACATGAATTATATCAGGCATATGTTCCCATTTACTAATCCAATCTACCACTGCTATCTGAAAAGCAGTGAAGCGTTCCGTATCATCATCATAACCATAAATTTTTTCCCGATCAAGTAAATTAAAAATATCAACAAGATAAAGATCAAAGCCAAGTTGATTGGTTGATTCTTTTATAACAGTATAATTGAACCAATAATGAGCCATTCCAAAGCCGCCTTTATGCACCACCTCAAATTCATTCTCATACAAAAATTTAGTGCGATACATTGGTACTACAACCTTTGCAATATGCCCAAGTTTATTTTGATATTTTGGCAATGCACCTATCACATCTCCCAAACCACCTGCTTTGGCATAAGGATAACATTCTGCGCTTACATGTATTATTTCCATCTGACTAT
>OLLO01000474.1_pt1 | contig 11939 bp, 11 predicted proteins | sample 1604551 | NCBI WGS metagenome assembly OLLO01 (sample SAMEA104055720, study PRJEB20765) | soil metagenome | biome: Arctic tundra; feature: Polygonal ground; material: soil | place: USA | collected 2011-09 | depth 0-0.5 m
TCATTTCTATAACCGTTGGTTCCATCAACTGCTCTCTTTAATTCTGCCACTTTTTTGCCAAAATCATATAATGCTTTTTTATTAGTTTCTGACATACCTGTCATATTCAATGCTTCTATTTTGAATGACTGTGGCGCTACGAGTTGAGTGTATACTCCATCTTCAAATTTGCTTAATGAAACTTTGTAATCCCTCGGCAAAACCATAATACCACGGGGTGGCGAAGCAAAAACATTCGATTCATCAAATGTTGAAAAATTGATCGGCCCTGTTGGATCTGTTCTAAAATCCCATGTAATGCGGTTGATACCTTTTTTTGCAGGAGCCCTTAATCTTCTTACTACATTTCCATTTTCATCTGTTGTAGTAAAAATCAGGTATGGCGCAGGTTGTGCATCTTCCATCCGCAAAGAATCCATCGAAGGATAATATACAGACTGTCCTGCCTGTATCTTTTGTTTTTCTGATTCCTCCCTTTTTTCTTTCAGAGTTTTTATGTCCTCTTTTAAATAATACGTAAACACTGAACCAGGTTTTGGATTGGGTGCATTCCAATAGCTTTCACCCTGAAAACCTTTGCCACGAATACCCAACGGTGTTGATTCAATATACATCCATGCAGTTTTTACGGGAGAGATAAAAGCTGTTTTTTGCAGATCTTCCTTTTTTAAATTTCTTAGCGGGCTATAATCATCTAACACATAAAATCCCCTGCCAAATGTTGCCAGCACAAGATCACTTTCACGCTTTTGAATTTCCATATCTTTTACAGTAATCGTAGGCAACCCTCCTTTTAATTGTATCCACTTTGCACCTCCATCAATAGAAAAATAAATGCCTGATTCTGTTCCTGCAAATAAAAGATTTGGGTTTACATTATCTTCTGCAACACAATAAACCGTACCTCTTACAGGTAAATTATTTTGAATAGCTGTCCATGTTTTACCTGCATCAGTTGTTTTAAAAAGATAGGGTTTAAAATCACCATAGCGATGATGATTAAATGCAACGTATGCTACATTTTTATTTTTAGAAGATGCAATGATCTTGTTAACATAAGTTTGAGCGGGCACGCCGGGTATGTTATCAATTTTTGTCCAGTTCTTTCCGCCATCTGTTGTTACATGTATCAATCCATCATCCGTTCCTGCATACAAAATATTTTCATCCAATGGCGATTCTGCAATTGTTGTTAACTGTCCAAATACATCAGTAGATTGATTTTTGGATACTGCATCCACACTCCACACTCTGCCCATTACCGGAATTTTATTTCTGTCAATTCCACGAGACATATCTCCGCTGATCACTTTCCATGTATTGCCCTGGTCGTCTGTTCTAAATACTTTGTTCGAACCAAAATATAATCTTTTGTGATCGTGTTGTGATATAAGTAAAGGTGCATCCCAGTTCCAGCGATAAGGTAATTCATCTCCCGGTTCCACAGGCCTGATATTTAAATTTTCGCCGCTCTTTCTGTCAAAGCGAACAAGTCCGCCATACTGTGATTCAGCATAAACAATATTCGGATCAACATAATCTGCCTGGCTCTCAAAGCCGTCCCCACCGGTGGTTACAAACCAATCACTGTTTACAATTCCATTCTCGCTTTTGGTACGGCTTGGTCCGCCCAAACTAAAATTATCCTGCGTGCCGCCATACACATAATAAAATGGAAAGCTATTATCCAGTGAAACTTTATAAAATTGTGTTACCGGTAAGTTGGCTTTATAATTCCAGTTTTGTGCCTGGTCAAACGTTTCGTACAAACCGCCATCACAGCCCACCAGCATGTGTTTTGTATCATTTGGATCCACCCAAATAACATGATTATCTACGTGCTTGCTTTTTTCGCCGAGATTATGAAAAGTTTTACCTCCGTCATCACTTACCTGCATGTACACATTTACAGAATAAATTCTATTGATGTCTTTAGGGTCACAAAATATTTCCTGGTAATAATTTCCCGCGGTAAAATAATTACTTCTCTTTTCCCAGCTTGCACCACGATCAGTGGATGCAAACACACCACCTTTATCGCCGGATGCTTCTACAATGGCAAATAAATAATCAGGATTTACAGGGCTCATTGCCAATCCAATTCTGCCAAGATCAACATCTGCAGGTAATCCTTTCATTATTTTATTCCATGTTGCTCCTGCATCAGTGCTTTTGTAAACAGCGCTTTCGGGACCTCCGCCAATGTAAGTAAACACTTTTCTCTGGCGCTGATGTGCTGCTGCGTATAAAATATTGCTGTTTCCTGGGTCAATCATCACCTCATTAAAACCTGTGTTCTCACTCACTATTAAAACTGCCTTCCACGTTTTACCTCCATCAGTTGTTTTGTAAATACCTCTTTCACCGCCACTGCTCCAAAGGGGCCCGTATGCTGCCACATAAACTATATCTGTGTTATTTGGATCAATTGCAATTTTGCCAATATGCTCCGAATTTTTTAAGCCAACATTTTTCCACGTTTTGCCGCCGTCTTCACTTTTATAAACTCCATCGCCATATCCTACTACACGCTGGTTATTATTTTCTCCGCTGCCAACCCATACTACATTTGTATTTGTTGGATCAATAGCGACACAACCAATAGAAAAAGATGCTTCGTTTTCAAATACCGGAGTGTAAGTAACACCAGCATTGGTTGTTTTCCATACACCGCCATTTGCCGAAGCCACATAATATTCAGAAGTGTTTTTTGGATTTACTGCAAGATCAACAATACGACCTGAAACCAGTGCCGGTCCTATGCTTCTGAACTTCAATCCGCTGAAAGTGGATTGCCACGGATCTTTTTTTTCTTGTTTTACTGTATCTGTAGTTGCTCTTTTTTGTGAAAATGTTTTATTGTTTATTAAAAGAATAAATATGGCAATTAGTGATGATAAAATATACTTCATAAAAAAAATTTAATTTTTGAGAAACGGAAATTAGTTAACAAAATCGATATACAGCAAGGTTGGATAAAGAAATGGATGAATGAGAAATAATTATTTATGCAGACCTTTTATAAGATCATAAACTCTTTGTGAAACCTCTTTTAATTTGGGTCTCACTACCTCTTCTGTAACAGGAGTAAAAAGCGAAATAATATATTTTATTTTACCGTCATCAACAATGCCAACATCATTGGTATAATAGCTCCACCAGCCGGTTTTATGGTAAAACATTGCACCTTTTGGTAAGCCTGTTGAAAGCTTTGTTGTATCTAATTGCCTTCCCAGCAAAGCTTTCATTTGCATACTCACCAATGGGTTGATAAGTTGATCATGATATATTTTAAACATGAAATCTGCAGCATGTAAAGCATTAGTTTCTGTTGACTTTATTGTATCGTAACCTGGATCTTCAAACTTTCTTTTTAAAAATTTTCTCGTAACCTCACTGCCATACCATCCATTATCATGCATGGTTTTATTAATGCGTTTTCTTGTAGCAATATCTATTAAACAATTAGCTGCTGAATTATCACTTCGTGTTATCATCAGGTCAAGCAAATAATTTACGGTAACTGTATCTCCATTTTTTAATAATGGTCTTGGATCAAAACCAATTTCTCTTGACCTGCCCACATCGTTGGGAGGCTTTACAATATATTGCCTGAACAATGAATACTCATTATTGTTTACCTGTTTTAAAACTTCCATTGCCACATACATTTTATAAACAGAAGCAGGATAAATAAAGTTTGTAAAATTAACGCCGCCCAACACAGGCTTTTTTCCTGTAAGATCAATTACTGCAAAAGATATTTGCTCTTTACCGTCCTCTCCTACATCCCATGTGCTATCTAAACCGGCATTGTGAATTATATTTTTTAAAGACTCATTAAAACTTTTACTCTGTTTATAATAGGCAGGAACCTGTGCATTCGAACAAAAATGAATTGAGATTAGTATGAACAGTTGGAGATATTTCAATTGAAATTTATTTATGGAAAGTAACGATATACTTCTTTTCTGTCTAAAATTCTAATAAGTTCTATTGAATTATTTGTATAGAAAAATCCTATCCGGTAATTGCCTAACCGAATGCGGAAAGCATTTTTATGACCTGAGAGTTTTTTGCAGTTTGAAAATGCCAGAAGGTTATTAGAAGTTTCTAAATTTTGAATAATAGATGAAAGTTCTTTTTTGATAACTGGTTTTAATTTACGGCTGTCTTTTACAAACGAGCTTCTGATTGTAACAATCATTTGCCATTTTTAAGAGAATTTATAAAAGCTTTTTTTTCACCTATGGATAATAAACCGGTTTTTTTCCCTTTTTTCATTGCATTGTACAACGCTTGCTCTTCCTGTGCTTCCGTATAATAATTAACTTCTATGCTATCTAAAAAAGCATGGATAATTTTTTCCTGCTTCTTATTTTTTGTATCAATAATTATGATAGGCATATAAAATCTATTGATTTCAAATTTACATATTTTTTTACTATCTCTTAATCGGAAATCAAATTTTCTAATTAAATTATTTTCACAATTTCTCATAATTAAATGCTTCTTTCATTTTCTTCCTATCAAATTCTTTTTCATTATTTGCCAGGAAGATTGTTGCTACACTATTACCAATAAAGTTTGTGATAGCCCGTGCTTCACTCATAAACCTGTCAACACCCAGCAGCAAAGCCAACCCTTCTATAGGTATAACTTTTATTGCAGTTAACGTAGAAGCCAGTACAACAAAGCCACTGCCAGTAACGCCTGCAGCGCCTTTTGAGGTAATGAATAATATTCCTATGATCGTCATTTCCTGTGCTAAACTAAGATGCACATTATACACCTGCGCTAAAAAAAGTGTTGCCATGGAAAGATAAATTGTAGTGCCATCAAGATTAAAAGAATACCCTGCGGGTACAACCAAACCAACCACAGGTTTGGAGCAACCCATGCGTTCCAGTTTTTCCATCAGTGATGGCAATGCCGCTTCAGAAGATGAAGTACCAAAAACTATCAGCAGCTCTGCTTTAATGTATTTTAAAAAATGCCACAGGTTTATTTTATAATACTGAAGAATGAACCGGAGTACAACAAAAATAAATACTGCCATAGTTATGTAAACCGTAAGCATAAGCTTGCCCAGCGGGAGTAAAGTATGCAGACCATATTTACCGATCGTGAAAGCCATACCACCAAACGCACCAATAGGCGCTAACAACATTACGATATGCAATGCCTTAAAAACATATTTTGAAATAAGAGAAAGCGGCTGAATGATCTTTTGTCTGCCTTTGTATTTGCTTAAAAATATTCCAAACAAAATGGCAAGAATCAATACCTGTATCGTGATGTTATCTTTTAAAAACTGCCACCAGCTAAAGCTTTGCGCCTGTGTGGTGTATTGTGTTATATCGCTTCCTTTCATTACTGTCAGCGCAACACCATTGCCAGGCCTAATTATGTTAGCCAATATCACACCGATTATTAATGCAAGTGTAGTAACAATTTCAAAATAGATAATTGCTTTGCCGCCAACCTTTCCTACTTTCATTAAATTGCTCATCCCGCTTATACCCAGCGTGATGGTTAAAAATATAATTGGATAAATAAAAAGCTTTACAACTTCTATAAAGTATTTACCAAGCGGCTGCATTTTCACGGCGATGCCCGGGACAATGTATCCAAGTAATGCACCGGCAGCAATTGCTGTAAGTACCCAGAAGGTAAGGTTTGTAAATATTTTTTTAAATCGATTCATTTAATAATGGCAACGCAATATGCAGCAATTATTTCATTTAGTTTTACAATTGAAACTATGAACTAACATTTTATGAATAAAATAAACTGGGGCATTATTGGCTGTGGTGATGTTACTGAAATAAAAAGCGGACCTGCTTTTAATAAAGTAAAAAATTCTTCTCTCGTTGCTGTTATGCGCAGGGATGCAGAGAAGGCAAAAGATTATGCCCAAAGGCATAGTGTTCCAAAATGGTATGCTGATGCCAACAGTCTTATAAATGATGCTGATGTTAATGCAATTTACATAGCAACACCGCCATCCTCTCACGAAGAATACACTATTGCTGCGTTGAATGCCGGCAAACCTGTATACGTAGAAAAACCGATGGCAGTAAATTCTTCATCCGCAAAAAAAATGATGAATGCTGCACAGAAGAAAAATGTAAAACTTGTCGTTGCACATTACCGCCGTGAACAGCCGATGTTTAAAAAAATAAAACAATTGCTTGCTGAAAAAACTATTGGTGATATAAGATTTGCAAAACTTGAGTTTTATAAAAGATCTCTTACAAAAGAAGAACTTCAAATTGATAAAAATGCATGGCGGGTAAATGCTGTAGTTGCCGGTGGCGGTTTGTTTCATGACCTTGCCCCGCACCAGCTTGACCTGATGTATTATTTTTTTGGAGAAGCCGATAAAGCACATGGCATTGCACTAAACCAGGCGGGATTATATAATGCTGATGATATTGTGGCTGGAAATATTTTATTTAAAAGCGGGGTACTGTTTAGTGGTTTATGGTGTTTTAATGTTAGCGAAGATGATGAGAAAGACAGTTGTGAAATTGTTGGCAGCAAAGGAAAAATACACTTTAATGTTTTTGGAGAGCCAAAAATTACAATGACCGTTGAAGGAAAAAAAGAAAACTTTTTATTTGACACTCTCCAGCATGTGCAACAGCCTATGATAGAAAAAGTAGTTGATTATTTTTTGGACAAAGGTGCAAACCCATGCAGCGCTGAAGAAGGTGTAAAGGTGATGGAGATGATGGATAAGTTTACCGGTATGTGAGTGATTAACAGAAGATAAATAGCGCAAGAATGAGGCGATGGTTTTGTGTGTTAGCTTCTTGTGCTTACAGTTTCTAAAGTTGACTTTTAAATTTTTATAATTCTTTTACAAGGCACAAGAAGCTAAGCTATAACCCACACCTCATTCTTGCGCCATACGAGGGTAAAAATCTTATTCTTCATCTTCACCATATTCAGCAATTCTCTCCAAACATCACTGTATGAATTATGTAGTGAAATAAATTCTTTCACTCTATTAATATCATTTTTGCTTTCTAAGTAGCCACATATTATATCAATACAGGCATTAGCCATTGTTTTTTTACCTTCATAAGGTTCATATTCTTGCCTGACCCTAATAGATATATTTCTAAAATTCCCAATGTAATTATCAATCATTTCTGCCATTGGAAAATCTAAATTAATATCATTTAGAAGTGAAATATATTCTTCACTATAAGAATTGCCTTCAATTAATTCTATCCTGGCTTTAGCTTCTGCCTTATCCACGATTAAACTATATAAATTTTTGTCTTTAATAAATTCATAAGTCATGAAGTATTCATCTGACCCCTTAGGCTCAAGGTTATACCAAATAAACCTTTCCTTGTAAGAAAGATATTGTCCAGTTAAAGGCTTCCTTCTTGTTTTTAACTCCAATGCAAGTTTTCCGGTTAATTTATTCTTATTAAAATCATAGGATCCAAGTAAATCCAATTCCAAAATCACTTTTTTTTCAGTTACTTTTTTAAATCTTTTAAATAGAGTGCTATAAAAAAAATGGTAATCTATCCAATAGGGATTTATTTTTTGAGATTCCCATGAATCCTTTTTATCTGGGGATCTTTTAATCATCATATCCATCAATTCCAAATGCTTTTGCCCGTTCTTTTTAAGTAATCCTCCTTCAAGATAATTTTCCTCATTATATTTTTTTGAGCTTTCAAACAAGAAAAGGACAAATTTAATATCATCAAACCAATCAATTAACAATCCAAAAATCCAAAAAATTCCTTTACTATCAGCATAACTATATTCAGGATCTCTATAAGCAAATTCTTCAAGCCTTATTCCCATAGTTGGTTTGTCCTTCAATTCTTCAATCCTTTGATTAATTCTTGCTTCACCTAAGTAGTCATAAACATATTCAATTCCATAAGCTGTAAAAAATCCCAAATTTCTGTTCATACAAACTATTTTAATAGTTAGGGGTAAGGTTAGCAGCTGTTTCATTTCGTAAGCTTTAATAATGATTCTAATTTTTCTACTTGCTTAATACTATTGTCAACTGCTTCTTCTCCAGTTAAAGAGTAATGAATTTCATTTGTCATTTTAGCCTCTAATAAAGCAATTGCAGTTTGATAAGAACCAAAGTCTTTAGATTTTAAGTATTCTAATTCTGCTTCATTTAAATTGTCTTGTAAATTTTTTATAAGTGCTGAGTCACTTTTCCAAATATTACATTTCCCTTGTGATGAGTCTTTAATTAAAAGGTAAGTGCTCCTCATTGAGAATGTGAAATAAACATAAAAAAGACTAAATAACTTTTCGCCTATAAAAGGTCTCTGTTTATCTATCTCACTTTTAATTTTAGAAGCTTTGTCTGAAGTGTCGCTATAGTTTGCTGAAATCTTTGTCAAATATTGTTCTCTTATATTTTTTGAACCAATACCTTGGTCTGTGTACAATTTCTCAATTTCAGAGTCTAGAAGAAATGAGTAAATAAATTCCGTCCCGTAATTAATCTCTCGAATTTGAATAATTGAGTTCCAAAACTTTTCAATATGTTCAATTTTTTTGGTGTTTGCTATATTGAAACTGTTAGAATGTGTCGTTAGAAGTTGAGATATTAAATTATTTTTTCTATCAATTTCTCCCTTCAAAAATATTAAGTTGTTCTTGACTATTTTTTTCCCATTGAATCTTAAGTCTGGTTATAGCATTATTGCCAATAAATGCTAATACTGCTGTCAGTACAACAGTCCAACCGCCAAGTAGTAATATTATTTGTGAGAGTGATTGCATAAAAATAGCTACTATTTGCTTTTTCGCAGTTGTTGGTGTTTTGTGTTTTAGCCTTTGCAGCGAAGCATCACCAACAACAACTAAAGTACAATTTTTTTTTAGGCTATGGTTTGTTGCATGACATTTGAGAATCTTATAGAGATTTCAATTGATGAATTGTTTGTTTGGGGTCGGCTGACTTGAAGACTGCATTACCTGCTACCAAAACATCTGCGCCTGCATCAACGATTTGTTTTGCATTGTCGAGAGTAACTCCGCCATCAACTTCAATTTTCACTTTTAATCCTGCATCGTCAATCATCTTTCTCAGTTGTTTTATTTTTTCAATTGAATGCGGAATAAAACTTTGTCCGCCAAAACCGGGGTTAACACTCATCAAACAAACAACATCTATATCGGCTAAAACATCTTTTAAAAGCTTCACCGGTGAATGCGGATTAATGGCAACACCAGCCTGCATTCCCAATGATTTTATCTGCCGGATATTCCTATGCAAATGTTTACATGCTTCCAGGTGAACCGTGAGAATATCAGCGCCTGCTTTTTTAAATGCTTCTGTAAGATTTTCAGGCTTAACGATCATTAAATGAACATCACAAATTTTGGAAGTGGTTTTTCTTATCTGTTCAATTATGGGTATTCCAAAACTTATATTGGGAACAAAACGTCCATCCATCACATCCAGATGAAACCAATCGGCTTCGCTCTCATTCAGCATTTGGCATTCGTCTGAAAGCTTTAAAAAATTTGCTGCTAATAATGATGTAGCGATGATCATATATCTATTTTTTTGTTTATTTTGATTTTGAGTCATTTGGTCATTGGTCATTGGGTCATTGGTCATTAAGTCATTGGTCATATAATATTTTACATAATGACTATTTACATAATGACTTTTGACTTAATGACTATTGACATAATGACTATTGACCATATCACTTTCCTTCAAGTATTTTTAGCGAATCCCTCGCCTCAATAAAATCTTTATCATACATCAATGCTATGTGATAGCTCTGTATCGCCTCTTCTTTCTTATTTAATTTTTTGTAGCAGTTACCCAACCAGTAATATCCTTCATCAAAATTATTTTGAATAGTAACCGCTCTTGTTAAAACTTTTAAAGCTTCTTCATACTTTCCCTGGTCGTACAGTGCAATTGCTTTTTCCCTGTAAGCAAACATGTATGTATAATCCAACCGAATGCAACTATCGAATAAAGCTATTGCCTTTTTTTTATCGTTGATGTAATTGTAATACAATCCTTTTATAAAGATAGCTTCCTTTGCCGCTTTTGCTTTATCTGCTCCTATCAAAGCATCTGCAAGGATTAAAGCTTTTGGATTTTTTGTTTGCGCATACAGCGTTCCTAAAGATATTATGTACTTCGGTAAAGGAAATATATCGATGGCTTTTTCAAAAGATTTGATAGCTGCAATTGTATCACCGTTTTGAAAATGTAAGGTGGCTTTTATGTCCCAAAGCTCAACCACATCAGGATTTTTAGAGATAGCTTTATCTGTAATTGCAAGAGCTGTATCATAATTTCCATTGTCACTATAATACTCAATTAATTTTTGAGTGAGAAGCAATGAGTCGGGATATATAGCAATATCTTCTTTAAGTTTTTTTTCAGGTGAAACTGCTTCAGTCTTTGTTTCTGTATCGTCTTCTTTATTATTGCAGGCAATAATACTAATAGCGGATAAAATAAGAAGTAGGGTATTTTTTTTCAGGAACATAACGCAAATTTAAGCGCCTTCATTCATAATTCTTATTACAAATTTCTGACATTCAAATTTTAAAACAACCTTAGTTTTGATACCCGCTAAACAAAACTGCATGTATAAATTAATTGCTCTTTTTGTGTTTTTTGGTTCTTTTGTTTTTTCAAACCAGGCAACACATAACATTAATAAATCTGTAACCAATGTTGATACACTTCAGTATCCTGAAGAAAAACATTTTAAAAATTTAAGGCAGTTAACTTTTGGCGGAGACAATGCAGAAGCCTATCTAAGCTTTGATGGAAAGTATCTCATCTTTCAAAAAACAAATCCTAAAGAAGGAATAATGTGCGACCAGATATGGATGGGAAAACTTCCTGAAACTCCTGACGAACCTTTCAATCCAAAATTAGTGAGCACAGGTACAGGACGAACTACATGCTCTTATTTTTATCCTGATGGCAAACATATTTTGTATGCCTCTACACATTTATCATCTAAAGAATGTCCGCCTGTTCCTGATAAAGCAAAGCGCTATATCTGGCCGGTATATGAAAGCTTCGACATTTTTAAAGCGGATACAAATGGACACATCATCAAGCAACTTACCAAAACAAAAGGGTACGATGCAGAAGCAACAATTTCTCCAAAAGGAGATAAGATATTATTTACATCGGTAAGAAATGGAGATCTTGATCTTTACACAATGGATTTTGATGGTAAGCATGTAAAACAAATTACTAATACATTAGGTTATGATGGCGGTGGCTGGTTCAGTCCAGATGGGAAAAAAATTGTTTGGCGTGCAAGTCGTCCAAAAACCAAAGAAGAAATCGCAGACTATAAGGATCTGTTATCGCAGGGTTTGATAGCACCCACATCAATGGAAGTTTGGGTTGCCAATTCAGATGGAACTGATGCACATCAAATAACTTCTTTAGGAAAAGCAAACTGGGCTCCGAATTTTTTGCCGGATGGTCAGCATATAATTTTTTGCAGCGATCATGAATATCCAAAAGGCTTTCCTTTCAACATGTACATCACTGATATCAATGGCAAAGGCTTAGAGAAGATTAGCCGTGATAAGGGTTTCGATGCTTTTCCAATGTTCAGCAGAGATGGAAAAAAGTTTGTATTCAGCAGCAATCGCAACAATGGGGGAGGACATGATACAAATGTTTTTATTGCTGATTGGGTTGAGTAGTTTGCTATTTGTCGTTAGTGCAGACAAATCATAGTATAGAAATTTTTGGAACAAACTTCAGTTCTCTTCTCATCATCGTTGTATCACTCACTGCAACAGCATAACAATAATCATCTTTCTTTTAGAGTTCAATCACTTCACAATCTTTAATTTCCTTTCCGTCGATTGCAAAGCGGATAATTGTTCTTACTTTTTGCCATCCCTGTTTACCGGCAGCGCCTGGATTC
>OLLO01000072.1_pt1 | contig 11548 bp, 10 predicted proteins | sample 1604551 | NCBI WGS metagenome assembly OLLO01 (sample SAMEA104055720, study PRJEB20765) | soil metagenome | biome: Arctic tundra; feature: Polygonal ground; material: soil | place: USA | collected 2011-09 | depth 0-0.5 m
TTGATGTTACTAATAGTACAATGCCTTTATTGCCATCACTTTCAAATGGGGCATAGCCGCTTTGTGCTTCCCATCCATCTTTTGTTGCCGGCGGTTGCATTTGGGGAGCTGTAGAAACTGTTACCATTTCTTTTACTAATGATGCCCATGCCTATTTTTTGAATCTGCTTTGCCAGGCACAGCCTTATACAATGTTATCACGCAGTAAGTTCCTTTTGCTGCATCTTCTTTTTTAAACTGAACTACACTTTCGGTAGTTTGTTTTTTCCAACCTTTAGGCGGAGTGTAAGTGGTAAGGTCGAAGGTTTCCCTTTGTGCAAAGGAGGTTGTCACAGAGGCACATAAGACACAGAGGAGAATTATTTTTTTCATGATATTTTTTTTCTGAATCAAAAATATTTTTGTTGCCGGTTATTTTGTTTCCTGCAAAACAGTGGTTTTTTTTATTTGGAATAGCAGCTTAATCTTTAGTGATTTTGATATTGCTGATATAATATTTATCATTCTCTGCGCTGTTGCCATTGCAATCAAATGACAAGGCGTTAAACAGATGAGCGGCAGGAATTGCTTTTTCGTATTCTGCTATTTTAGTTTTATCAATAAATACCTGCAGCTTCTCATCAATTTTTTTAATAGTAACAGTGATGCGGTTATTTTTTTTATTGTTGGAAAAACCGTTGGCAACATACCACTTGGTGTCGTTGGAATAACCCGGCGGCGCAGGAAATTTTGTTTCAAGAGTTGCCTCTCCATCACTGCCATTAGAACCTGGGCGTAACTTTAGCTTCAAATAAGATTCTGCATTGCCTGGTGATGTTTCCTTTGATAATTGCATGGTTAATCCCTTTGCACCCCATGTAAAATTTTGTGACGCTACCAGGTCATAGCTCAATGTGAAATTTTGTGGCAATGGTTTTTTTAAAAGCGTTGCGCTGATGTAGTGACCTCTTAGCTCAACCCAGTTGCCTTCTAATCCATCAGGATTTGTAACCACCCCTGTTGTACCCGCATGGGCTAAAGTAGCCTGCAATCCGATTGGTTTTTTACCAAGGGCCGTTGTTGAAAAATCTTCAAAGAAAAAAATGTTTTTATCATCTGCATTCTTTTTGCTTGCTTCTGATGTTTCGGTAATTACAACTGCTTCTTTGTAAGATGGCGAACGAAGTGGTTTATAAGATTGTCCTTTCACTTTTTCGGGATCAAAGAAAAAATTATAGACATAATCAAAATTAAAATTGTTGAGGATGGATTCGTGTAAATGGATATTATACGGCTGGTTGGGCATGCTCATTGTCCACCTGATAACAATCCATTGTGGCTGGTCTGTTTTGCAAAGTGCCAGGGTTGTCTTTTTTACTTTTAAAATAGGGAAAGTGGTTTGTATGCCTTCCTTTCCATATATGTCCTTGTTGTCAAACATATCATCATAACCTTCGGTTGCATTTACAAAACTATGAAGAGTAATTTGAGTGCCGGAAAGTTGCAATTCAGCAATGTCATTCCACTTATTTTTATATTTTTCTTTTAGCCTGGCAAGGTTCTTTTGAGCGGCTGCAAATTTTTCTGCTGATACAGGCTCTACATTTTGCCATACCGGAAGTTGCTTTTCCGCCTGTGTAAAAAACTCGCCAATAGTTACTTTCTCAAAGGGCAGTTCCTTGTCTTTAGTCATAATGACAACGTAGCTTTGATTTGGTATATAAAAATGTTTGTACCCTGCAATGTTTTTGTGGTTATTGAAGCCCATTAAATTACTTGCAGCTTTGTCATCAGCATTATATCCTTTTGAATTGCCGGAGAAATCGGGTAGTACAAAATAGTATTCTTCGGTACTTGAAATAAAGGATACTGGATTGCTGATGTATTCCAGTCCATTGGCCTCAATGTTCCAATAGTCTCCCAGGCTATTTTGGGGTACAAATTTTCCTTGTGCATCTTTTTTTAAAAACATATACATTTTTGAAAATGCACCATATAAATGTGGCAGGGCATGCTTATTCGTATTTATTGCATTGCCCAACCGGCTGTTTGTACCGCTGAATGTTGGTATGTAATTTTGATAATAGCCGGCATCACCTAAGCAACCCTTGGGCAAGTAAGATTGCTGCATCCATTCTACAAACTTCTGGCTGTAGCCTATTTGGTTGGCACTGTATGTTCTGTCGCCAAGCTGTTTTCCTTTTGGTGGTGTAGTATGATTATAAATTTTCATCCAGCCAAAATTGATATCAGCAATACTTTCCAAAGTAAACCCAATACGGTCTATGTATACTTGTGCCTGCGAAGTAAAAGTAACGGCCAGGAGTGCTATGAGAATTATCTTTTTCATTCTATAAATTTTTTTAGTTACCCATCATATTTTTCAACGCTGCAAAATCAACGGCTTTTATTATTGCAGCAATATTTTCTTCGAACACGGGTTCGCCCTTTGATATTTTATAAACAACAGTGAAAAATTGCGGTGATGATTTCGGCAGCTTTTTGTTGTAATAATTTAAATTGGGTTTTACAGCAATAAAAGAACCACGGGTTCCTTCTTCAACAAATTTTTCAAACCTTTCTTCCTCATTCCACATACAAATTGCAGGCTGGCTCAGTTCCGATTCTGGATTTTTTAAATACTCATTGATATTGTTAAGATATTTATTGGAATATCCATTATCACTGGGGTTGTCTTTTATTGATTTTTCCAATCTTTTCTTTTGTATCAATAAATATTCTTTACGGCTTACATAATAAAAAGGAAGTATGTCATTATAAGTAATCAGCCAGCGGTATTCTTTTATTTCACTCGATGTGCCATAATCACCTACTATTTCTTCACCCATAAACCAGGCACCATCCTTTTTTTGTGCCCTTTGTTTTATTTTTAAATAACCCCTGAAATCATCTGCAGGAATATTTGCAGCATACAAATTATTTAAGGAGAAAATTGCATTAGCAGTTATATTGACGGTTGTTGGTGTAGAAACGTCCACATAATATTTTGATTTATCCTTGCTGTTGCCAGCGCATATATACCGGAGGATATACATGGCATAATAATAAGGATCAGCTATCCAGTTTAAACCTGCAGCCAGGTTTTTGCCATAAACAGTACTATAACTTACCTGGCATCCTTTTGGGCTGTAATTTGTATTAACCATTTTATGAATGGAGGCTAAAACCAATTTTTCTTTTGCCAGATCTGCAGCACTTATATCATGGATAGAACCTTGCGGACCTGCTTTCCATTTGCCTGGTTTTTGCCGCAATAATTCCTTGCTGCAATCCTGCGAAAAAGCATGAAATGAAAAAAATAATAGTGCAGATAGAATTAAGTATTTCATTTTTTTGAGTTGATATTTTTGATTATTTATTTCTTGCCCAGGAATTTGCCAGATGTGCTTACGCCGCTGTTAACAGTAGCTTTTACTTCGGCACCGGCAACTGTTATACCACCTGCCTTAGCTTCTAAACCAGCGACGGTTCCAACATCAGTTATCCCTGTATTGTCAAATTCAACCAAAGCAGCAATTGATGCTTCTAACTCTGCGCCTGCAGGACCTTCAAAACTTTTGCTTATACCAACCATAGCGGAACCGGAATAGCGGCCGGTTTCAACATTGTCTTTCATATTAATTTTTACTCCACCAAAATCAAATTCGCCAACTAAATTGCTGCAGCTTGAGGTTATTTTATATACGCCAAGGTTCAAAGTACTTACATAATCACAATGAACATCATCAAAATTTTGTAATGAGTCCGTTCCTTTTTTAGGTTTAAGTGCAGCAGGAACACACCAACTGCTTTTGTCTTTAAAAAATACCCGCTGATCTTTGATTTGTGTTAGCCAGGTAACCTGAGCATTTACCTTGGCCAGTTCAAATTGGTCGGGCCACATTGTGTATTGATAATAATATAAAAGGTCGCTGCTTCTACGGCGTACATAATTGAAGTAGTTCCTGTATGCGCTTTGTAATCCGCCATTAGCAGCTTTTAAAAAATCAGAGCGTATACTATTTTCATCTTTGCATATTGCTTCAAAAGGGTTTGCCCTTCCTTCACCAACCTGGTCCTCATATTTTTTATCTAACTCCTTTTGTTTTTCACTCAAAATATTTTCATAATCTCCAACAGCCAATAAAGCTTTTGATACAGGCTCTAATGCGTTGGAAAATACAAACGACATATTTCCATTTACATCGTTTACACCGGGACCTAATTTTTTTATAGCTTTAGCGGCATAGCCGGGCATCAGTTGTACATAGTGTCCTTTCTGCCCTTCGCTAATAATTTGTTTAGTGCGGTATGCATTTGCGGTTAAATATGCTTCTTCTAATGATTGCTGTTTTATTTTCAACTCATTTATTTTCTGCTGACATTCATTTTCAAAATCATTCCATTCTTTCTCCAGTTGTTTATTTAGTTCTACATCCAAAGGATATTCGGGCCAGGTAAATTTTGCTAAACCTAAAGCGTCCTGTGGCATAGGCCGGTCCCATTCAATATCATCGCTTTTTAAATCGTATCCCAATTTTTTCAACTTGTTTTCTTTTTCATTACTGTAGGCTTTACTGATACTTTTTTTTGCTGCTGCAATGGCTGCAGGTATATTTCCTTTGCTTTCTTCAATTAAACATTTGGCCATATTTGCCTGCGGATGATAAGCATAAATACGGATAGCGCTATCGGCATATTTTTCTGCTCTTGGTATATCCCCGAGTCCAAGCCAGGCTTGTGCGATATTATTGAGTATGGTGCTGTTTTGAGGATAACGTTTATCAAGATTATTAAGAATTGGTAATGCCAGTTCTTCAGCGCCACACATGGTTAAAAAAGATGCATAGTTGTTCAGGTCATTGGTATTAGCCGGGTCAGCTTTGCAAGCCTCTCCCATAAGATATAGCGCTAGTGTTGGTTTGCCATCCATCCATAAACCCACAGCCGTATTTGCAACAGAAGATTTCAGTATTAAAATTTGCTGAAATATTTCTGCGCCTTTTGATTTAGCAGTTGCAGATAATTTACTCAAAACTGACTGATGTGTTTTGTTGATGTATGCACTTATTTCAGCATTGGAAAGTGTTACTGATAATGCAGTGTTTATTCTTGCAGCATCTTTTTGTGGTACGATCCTGTTTTCATCTTCATAAGCTTTTTTCAGTTGGGCATCACTTATACCGGAAACATTTTTTTGAATGTTTTTCATATCCGGCATTTCAACATCCATGCTGTCCATCATCTTTTTATCTTCCGGGCTCATTTCATCCAGCCCTTTTTGCAATTCTTTCATCATGTTATCCATTTCCTTTTGGGTGGGTGGTTTTTCTTTTTGTTTTGGTTTTGTTTGTGCAAAAGCTGATCCCAATACTAACAGCATGATTGATGCAAGAAGATATTTTTTCATTTTATTTTAATGCTTTTTATTAATTAGCGGTTTGTATAAAATTCAAAAGTAAACAATGACTTATTTCTTAACCAGCGTAAATGTACCTGATAAACTGCCGGGTGTATAATTTACCGGGGCATTCAAATACTTTATATGTTGTTGTGTGAATGTACCGTTTATTTTACCGATATATTTATCGTAGACACCGATAAAAACATATTTGTAAGGAATATAGTTAAACGAGAAAGAAATATCATTTCCATTAATCCTTACTGAACCTTGCTGTACAGTTACAATTTCGGGAAAAGGACTCTGCCAGATGGCCTCTCCATTTAAAGTAAACCGTATATCGGGTATAGTAGATGAATGGCCGGCTTCTGCTGTTGCCCAGCTTACAGTTCCTTTCCAGCTTTACTGTCCCATCGGAGTTTTCACCGCATTTACTATAATAAAAAAATCTTACCCGTGAAACCCCGATGCATAAACGCTTTTGGTAATTATAAATCCTGGCTACAAGTATTTATAATCTTTTAAAATGTAACTTCTACTAATTAAAGAGTAGTTTACATTGTATGTTCACCTTTCATAATTATGTTTCTATTTTTAGCGGACTTTTATTAATTCTTTCTGCGATAACTATTCTTTTATTTCCACCAAAGTTTGGTAATTTCTTTTATGGTATCTGTACTAAATTGACGATGAAAAACAAAGCTTCATGGTATGCCGGGCAAAAGTTTTTTGCGGTTGCCATATTTATTACAGGAATTATTTTTTTAGTCCTGGGTGGTTTAAAGATAGATGATAACATTCCACCATTTGCTATGTTTGCTATTCTTTTTATTTGCTGGTTTTTATCAAAAATTATTGTTCATAAAATACTTGCCGGCAAATTCGCAGCCTCAGACAAGAAGTAGTAATCACTTCTTCTTTGTATGCTTTTCTCCACTGTTATTGTCGGTAGCCTCACCAACAACCTTTACTGTTAATAAAACTAAAATTTTGAAACAGTAACATTACTTTTTCCATTTTATATCGTCTATTAGTAATATTTATTTCAATATAAATTAAAAGGTAAAAAATTACACTATGAGATCACTATCACTATTTATAGTAAGCAGCATTTTTGCTGTATCGTCATTTGCACAATCCAATCAAACCGTTACACTGGTATTTGTAACTGCTGCTAATGATAATTATAAAAATTATGAGGCAGTAATAGATGATGTAAGTTATTATTCAGAAAACACTACCGATAATAACAACAGAACTTCCAATAACCGCAACACAATCTGGTTAAATAATTTTCAGTCCGGGCAACATACTATTCAGGTGTACAGTTTAAAAAATGGCAGCAATGAAGAAAGAAATAATAATACTGCAATCTATTCTTCCACTTTTAATGTAAGGCAGGGCTTTGATACAAAGATCGCTGTAAGAAACAACGGGCAGGTTCAATTCTCCGAAAGACAAAGCGCTTATAATAACAGCACTACCAATCAAACTACTGACACTAACAATAATGGCGATTATAACAGGAATACAACTAATGGTAATAATGGTGATTACAACAACGGCACTTCCAACCAAAACAGAAGAATGACAAAACGTGATAGAAATAACACAAACACAAATAACGATTCTGATAATGGAACAGTTACAAACAATGGAGATAGTGATGGTAATTATAATAACGGTACAGCAAACCGAAATGGAAGAATGAACCGTGATAGAAATAACAGCAACACAAATGGCGGCAATGAAGATCAAAATAATGATTACAACAGGAAGATGCCTATGGATGATAATCAATTTAGCCAGCTATTGGAAACTATCCGCAACCAATGGATACCCGGTGCAAAAATGTCGTCTGTAAGAAATGAATTTGTAGTATCCGGTCACTATTTTACAACCATGCAGGCAAAACAAATGATTGAATTTGTAACTGATGAAAATAACAGGCTTCAATTAGCGAAAGCATCTTACCGTACCATAACAGATCCTGAAAATTTCAGGCAGTTGTATGATGTGTTTAAATACCAGGCAAGCAAAAATGAAATGGATAATTATATAAGGGATTATCAATATTAAATAGAAGTTGTCTGCTGATTATGTTTTGTTATTTGCCTGAATGCGTAACCTGCTTATTATAAAACAACGATTGCCTGTTGGTAGTTGCAGTATTAAGATAGATTTTTAAAAAATCTTTTTGTTCTTTAACCCGAACCGCCAAAGCATTCAGTCTGTCTCTAACATTTTCAGTACTGAATTTAAACACAGCTTCCGATCTTGCTATCCCATCTAATTTTTTATGAGCATCTGAAAGCCTTGTATCTATTCCATCAAGCAAAGCCTGCAATGCGTTATCAGTTATTGCAGGGGTAAATTGTTTATTGCGGTATTCAACAAAATTATTATAAATGGTTGTTGCATTATTCAGGTCAGCAACTGATGAATTATACAGGTCCACATCCTTATCCTCACGTATTATTTCTATGTTCATTTTTGTAAAATCATGCCTGTTCTTTACCATGTTATTATACAGTCCGCTTTTTTCAATTCTAAATGCTGTTGATCTTAGTTTTTGCAGGCTATCCATTTTAATGTATGCAGAAATAGAATCAGCATAATTAAAGAACGGCTGGTTTTTATCTGTATAAATATTACCATTATAAAACCCGCGGTGAGAAACAGGATGATCTAAAAGCTGCCACATGGGATCGAAAGGCATGTGAGTTGCTATCATCTCTGATGGCTGCACCAAAAAATATTTTGTATTGCCTGTTCCTTCATCCCATGTAGGATCGCATAGCAACCAGTTATTATCAATAAATACAGCGCACCAGGTATGCCCGGTTTTATCAACTGAACTATTCTGCTTTGTATACCCATCAACCACAAAACTTGTAACACCACATCTTACACATATATCATTAAAGATGGCTGCATAATTTTCACAAACGCCTCTTCTTCTTCTTAATGCCGCTGTTATTTTCGCTTCAGGATCCGGGCCCATATTAATTACGTTAGCACTATCTGTATCGTATTTTATATTTGAGGCAACCCAGGTATAAATGGCACGCAATTTTTTCCTGTCACTATTAAAATTTTGTTTCACATATTCAGCAATATCAGTTGTGGAAAAAGTTTGATGAGCAGGTATATCCAGCATCAAATTATCAACCTGCCTGTCATCAAATGTCTGTGCTTTTAAAAATATATAGCAGCATAAAAACAGCAAAAGAAATATCAATTTCCTCATACTATAAAATTATGATTTTATCCGTTCCTGTAATAATGGTCAATGGCTTTTAAGTTTTTTTTATGACAGGTTTCTGCAACAAACAAGAAAAAGCCTTTACCGACGGTAATTGCCGAAGTTAAAATAAATCAGAATGAGTACCGGTTCTGGTAAGTTCTATTATTTTCGCAGCATCATTTTAAAACCATACCAATAACCAATCTGGTTGTACATGACATTCCTTAAATCCATTATAGTTTCCGGTAAGCTTGTGAGGTTTGTTTTTAGCTGCTACTAGTCCTGTTTCTTCTAATTGCAGAATTATTGTATTGAGTAAACTTATTTTATAACCTCGCTTCTTACAAAGTTTGTAATCCCTTTCAAATTGTTTGGTAGTAGCTAATTGATACATGCTACTTATTCAAAAAAACTAATAGCTCTTTTGAATTTTTATGTCTGTGTGTATTACCTTTTCGTACAGTATCCATTGCTTTTTTTGTGGTGATATTAGGCTCTTTTAATACTTTGGCAAATGGCATAGTTTCAATAAGTTCAACAAATTTTTTTGCCTGAAGGGTTTTTGTATCTATACTTATATAAGTCATTATTCTTTATTTAAGAACGTAAAAATAATTAAAATATGCGATTGATAAAATACCAAAATTTATGAATTATGTATTTCTGCCATGACCGGGTGTCGACACCGACCACTAAGAAAACTAAGCACTTTTTGATATGCAATGAAGAAATATCTTTGACTTCATTAAAAACAAAAAATCAATGTTTAAAAAAATCATATTGCCGGTTTTCTTCTTTACAATGAAGCTTTCATTGATACAGGCTTCCATGTATTATGTAGCCCCCGGAGGAAAGGATATAAATCCCGGCAGCATAAGCATGCCTTTTGCAACTGTACAAAAAGCACAGGAGGCAGTGAAAGCCGGTGATACAATTTATATACGGGGTGGAGCTTATCACATGCAGGAAGATCAAATTACACGGAAAGAAAGAATATGGGCTTACGTAACTTACCTTGATAAAAGCGGTATGCCCGGCAAGCCTATTAACTATTGGGCTTATCCCGGTGAGAAACCGGTTTTTGATTATACTGATATTAAGCCTGCCGGTTTACGCATCATAGCCTTTTATGTTTCTGCTTCGTGGGTTGATATCAAAGGTTTGGAAGTAACCGGCGTTCAGGTTACTATAAAAACGCATACCCAATCAGAATGCTTTGAAAACATGGGAAGCAATAATATTTATGAATTGCTGAACATGCACGACGGGCAGGCAATCGGTATTTATTTGCTCAGCGGATCGAACAATCTTTTTTTGAATTGTGATGCCTACCGTAATTATGATTATGTTTCTGAAAATGGTAGAGGTGGCAATGTAGATGGCTTTGGTTGCCATCCTTCAAAAGGCAGCACAGGCAACGTTTTTAGAGGTTGCCGGGCATGGTTCAATAGTGATGATGGTTATGATGTGATTGGCGCTCATGAGCAAGTAACGTTTGAAAATTGTTGGGCTTTTTATAACGGGTATTCAACTGCTTTTCAAAGTTTGGGAGATGGTAATGGGTTTAAAGGCGGAGGTTATGGAAAAAGAAATGTAGATGAACTTCCGGATCCAATTCCACGACATACCATTCGTTTTTGTCTTGCTGTTAGAAACAAGGCAAATGGATTTTACAGCAACCACCACATTGGTGGAAGCGACTGGTTCAATAACAGAGCTTACAGAAATGGCACCAACTTTAATATGCTCAATCGCCTGAAAGATAATGTTACTGATGTGCCCGGCTACGGCCATAATTTGCGCAACAACATCAGCTATAAAGGAAGCAGAGAAATTCAGAATATAGACACTGCTGCATGTACGCTCAGTAACAATTATTTTGATGAAAGCCATGCTTTAACTGATGATGATTTTATAAGTCTTGATGAAGCTTTATTAATTGCACCCCGCAAACCTGATGGCAGTTTACCGGATAATGGCTTTATGAAACCCAGTGCCACAGGCAGGTTGAAGAAGATGAGTGCAACTTTAAAAAATTTTAAAGATGAACGTTCAAGCATCATAAAGGGAAAGAAAAGAATTATTTTTTCTGATGATTTTGCAACCACTCTTAATAAAGATCAATGGATAGTTGAAGAAGAACCTTCTGCAGGTTCATCAGTTTATACAATGAATAAACAATTGATATTGGATACAAGAAAAGGAGTAACCGTGTGGTTAAATAAATATCTTGAAGGAAATATAGCAATAGAATTTGACAGGGAAGTGATGGTAGACAGAGGTAAGAACGATCGCCTGTCGGATATGAATATGTTTTGGATGGCAAATGATCCCCGTAATAAAAAACCATTTGGAAGGAATGGTGTTTTCGAGAAGTATGATTCGATCAGGCTTTATTATGCAGGTATCGGCGGCAACACAAACACTACTTCACGTTTCAGAAAATATGAAGGAGATGGCCGTAAACCATTGATAAAAGAATATAAAGATGCGCTGCATCTGCTCACAAAAAATAAGCAATATCATATCAGGATAATTGTAAAAAACAAAATCACTTCTTTATGGCTGAATGATGAATGCTACTTTGATTACACTGATCAGGAACCATTGACTGCAGGGTATTTCGGCTTTCGTTCCACATGGTCACGACAGGTGGTAAAAAACTTTAGAGTGTTTCAATTACCGGCAAAATAACTACAGTGGAACAGGGGCGCACTTCTCTTATCCGCTATGCTGATGAAGGTTTGCAGGCGCTTAACAGTGATAGCTTAAAGAATTTTTCCGGCGATCCAGCTTTGGCAAACAGTTGCAAACTTGTTTTAAAGTTCTATAAAAAAATGGCAGAGAATGATATACCAAAGCAGATGGATTATTTTTTAAAGAAAGAAAATTTTGAAAAGATGAAGAAAGCTTTTAATGCA